>Ga0111227_1025_pt1 | contig 22996 bp, 21 predicted proteins | sample DeeMarSWOR152_54_FD_80391 | JGI IMG/M metagenome (GOLD analysis project Ga0111227, IMG submission 80391) | candidate division WOR-1 bacterium DG_54_3 | reverse complement strand
AACCAGTATGTCAAAGAAGGCCTCTGGTTTAGGGAGATATTTTATTAGACTATATGAGTGGGCACATAAGAAGTTCCCATACTCTATGGACTGCAGACCCATATATGCTGAAGAATCCATAAAGGAGGCCGATTTTAAGAACATCAAAACAAAAACAATGAAACTTTTTGGTCTTCCTGTAGAAATTGTTTGTGGAGTAAAAGAGAAGTAAATTATGAAGAAAATGTGTCGAGATCAGCTCGCGCTGTAGCAGCTTTCAGCATAAGCCTCTTCTCAGAGGATATCAATGATAAATAAAAATAGGAAAAGAAAGGTAAAGGATGAGGATTGGAGATTGGAGACTGGAGATTGGAGACTGGGGATTGGAGATTGGGGACTTATGAATTCGGGCTTTATATTCGGGCCTTGAAGTTGAACGCATGCGCGCATACTTCAGGGCAGGCATTCGGGCGATGGGAACGGTGGATGTCTGGCGTTTCGAATCGTGTAATCATTTGACAATGTCTCTTATTCGGAGTTTTTTGTCTTTATTGGTACCACTCCCGGTCTATGCAAAACATGTTTATTTTTAAGAATTCCTCTTAATATTACTTTGCCAGCAGAACTGGTCTCTGTTATTATTCCTTTCCCTTTATTACTGTTTAGCCATGCATTTTTTAAAGGCCGTTTCATTCACAACTTTTCCTTCTACAACACCTTTGTCAGGTTTTTCGCAAGCGTATTTGCATTTTTCGAGTTTATTTGCCTTAATATCTCCATCTTTAACAGCCTGTTCGCAGGGAGAAAACAATGGAGGTGGCGTTGGTGTTGTCGTTGTCGTCGTTTGTTCCAAGTTCTTTAATCTATTTTCCAGCCCTTCTACCCTTGTATTTAATCTGTTTTCCAGCTCTTCTACCTTCCCAGTTAACTCTTCGACCTTTTTAGTCAACTCCTCGATCTTTTTAGTCAATTCCTCAATCGTTGGCTCTTCCTTCTTTACATCGGCTATTTGGCTTACTGTTGCCAGCCCTACTATCCTAATTGGACTTATTAAATTTGACATTTTCTATCCCTCCTTTTTAAATACTTATCTTCCATCTATATATCGTCAGGAATTTTGGGAAATTTCAGATTTTTATAAATTTTGCGGAATCAGATATTCCGTTATATAGCTCCTAATCTTTTTTGCTTAACGTTACCTTTTTTGAACTGTATATAATATGTTGATTTTTAAGGGTTTCATTAATATTTTCCCCATCGCTTTTTTGGGGGTCAAATACCATGTAGACCCAAACACGGTACGAAGGCGAAGGTAGATACCCGATCTTGGCGTAGATAAAATAAAGAGCCGGTTTTTCAGGTGGAAGGCGTATGCCTTTACGAAAGATAGCAGAATCAGCGGCATCGCCGCGTGGAATGCTGATGTATTTTTCTGTGTATCGGTTTTCCATAACCATAAGTGATATCAGCGGTTTTAATTCAAGTCTGCGTTCTGGGAGAATATCGCATCCACTTACAATTCCTTTAGTAATTCCATTGATAATTTTTTCAGAATAAAGAATCCTCAGACCTTTTTTCCTTAGGAGAGAGCCAGCCACAGGGTATGGGAACCCCCCTCCTTTTAACTTCACATTTTTTTCTTCAAAAGCCACTCTCATTTCCGGGCCTATCTTTTGGCTTATGTTTGGCGGCAATGAAATTGTTACTGGTCTATTATTTATTTTTAATTGCAATTCTGTTATTTTTATTGCCATAATTTTCTCCCTTTAATTATCGAAAAATATTTGAGCGGATTTCAAATTTCTGTAAATTTCAGATTTATTAATATTTGGTGAAATTTAATTTGAAATTAAACGATAAGTAAGTAACATGATACCCACCAGGATAGCCCCAAACTTGATTGCAAAGGAAATAGTGAGGATCAGCAGAGTTGTTCGCAGCTCTGAGAAGAAATACTTCTCCCAGAAGTTCGGGGAACAACTTACCGATATTCTCTCTATACAAACGAGTGCTCCTAACAAGGGTAGCTATCAGTGCACTTCACCTTTTTCGTTCAACGGTTTCCTCTCAATGGTGGATTTACCTTCCAAAGGAAGATTTATCGATCTGGGACACGGGTTTGGCTGCCCGTGTTTTGTGGCCAAAAATTACTTTGAGGACGTGGTGGGAATAGAAGGAGATAGAGATCTCTTCGAGTTCTCCATAAGGAATAGATCGATATTGGACCCTCGATACCAGTCCGTTGACTTGAGGTTTGGTAATTTCTTGGGGAAAGACCTTTCCTCCTTCAATGTCATTTATTTCTCCAGGCCTTTTGACGAAAGGTTCGAGGAACGCATGGGAGAGAAATTGCTGAAGGTAAAGTCAGGAGCCAAGATCATATCTTACTTTCTAAGGAATATCAACTATAAGGATTTATTCCCTTCCAGTAATTTCCATGAGATAGTATGGGATTCCTCTCCCTTTCGATCTTTCCTTCTCTTTGAGAAAATCTAAGGGGAGATTCCTTAATGAAAAATACACCTTTAAGTGAAATTTTTGAAATATTGTATCGATAAATAAAGAGAGCGAAAAACATTACCTGGAGGCAATAAGTTTAAATGTATACATTAAAAGCAGAAAGAAATTATATAAATTCTATCCCGACACAAAAAACTTTAGCTCAAGCTGAAAGAGTAGCAAGAAACTTTTTGCCTTCGGGAAAATTTGATAGAAGTAGATTTATTGAAGGTATGAGACTTACTCTTCATAATGTATCCCCTGAGGTAAGAGCATCAATAAAATTGAACCTTTCTTTACTCCAACATCAAAGTTTGTTTGATTCTCTTGTGAAGTTAAAATCCCCTTCCTTGATGTATGCACTTTTTACAGGAAGAGTTGTCATCCCACCCGCACTTGATCGGTCTGAAATCCAAGATGTAACCGTAGAAAGAGATTTTAGCCCCGCTGTAAACTTAAGAAACTCAGGTAGACTTTTTGAGGATTTTATCAACAAAAAGATACCTAAGCAAGTTTATGAGGGAGTTGACTTACTTGTAATTGGCTCTGGAATAGGAGGTATTTCGGCTGCAGTGGCTGCACTCAGAAGTAATCCTTATCTCAAGGTTGTTATAATTGAAGATGGCGAATATCATTCGCCAGATCAGGTAAAAAGCTATTCGCAAACTGAGGCAATGTTGAGATTATACTGGGGAGCAGGGCTAACAACCATGCTCGATATAAGCTTAAGGGGTATATCAGGATATCCAAATCCTTTTGGAAGAACTTTTGGAGGAGGAACCCGTGTTAATAGCCGAACCGCTGAAATTCCGAGAGAAGAAGTAATAAGTAGAATAATGCATTTGAGAGAATTTGAAAGGATATATAGAATATTGGAAGGTGACTATCATATTGAACCAGTCTCTTTAGCTGCAATGGGCGCAAGCAGTAAGCTGTTCATGGAGACATCAAAGCAACTTGGGTACGACTCCAGACCTCTTTATGGCTTTGGAGGAGGGTTGTGTGCTGGTCTTGGAAGATGCCCTTCTGGCTGTTGGTTACCTGTCCCGAACGATCCAACAAAAGTCCATATACCTGAAATTTTGTACAAATATAATAACACCTTTGCGTTCACGAACACAAAAGCAGTAGTAATTAATAGAGATCCAGTAAACGGAAAGGCAAAATCAGTAAATGTAATTCATCATTCTCCGGATGGAATGCCTTTAGATTACGCTACCTTCGAACTCTCAGAAAAGGGCAAGATTCTTTTAGGAGGAGGGATCATTGGAGATTTTGATCTACTTCATGATTCCGGATACACTCCTATTGATAAGAATTCTGGCATGACAATCCATCCCTGCACGGAAGTGTCCATGCTGAACTTAAATGAGGTTGTCGACACTGGATTAGGTCGGCCACAGGCGATGATAACCTATGTCCCTGGACTTGGGGTCATCGAAACAGCTAGGCCTCCCATGCCGATCGATAGCATGGGCTCATTATTATGGGGTGAGAATCTCAAAAAATATACGACATTGTTTGAAAACAGGGCAATTGCAGGCCCGATGATTGATGATGGGCCAAACTCCCGCGGTTCCATAAGGCGCATTTTTGGGAATACAATCCTTCGCTACCATCTTGCAAAAGAAGACGACATAAGGTTAAAAATGCTGGCTGTAAAAGGCCTGCAGATCTGGGCGGCTACCGAAGGTGTTGAATACTTAAGAGCTCCGGTATGGCCGATGTTTGAAAGCGAAAAAGAACTATCAGAGATGGGATTCTTTCGCAAAGAAGAACTTCCTGATTTTGAAAAATATCTTCTACAACCAGGAGTAGAGCTTCTGAAATTTTCATTCCATCCTCTTGGAATGGCAGTAGGAGCAATAAAAAAGAAAGCGGATGGAAGTTTAATAGAGAATCATGAATTGCCGGACATGGAGAACGTATATGTTGTTGATTCATCTGGTATAAAGGGTCCTTTAGGAATTAATCCCCAATTATTGATTGCAGCAAAGAGTTATTCAATTGGAGAAATGCTCAGCGAATCTCATCTTCACAGATAATACTGAATAAATATTGAAATCCACATAGATTTTTTACGATAAATAGGCATGATACCAAGGATAAGTAGGCCTATTTCGGTAGAGATAAATAGAATTGGCAAGCAAGTTTCTTTGGTTGAAGGGTCATTGGAAAATAAAAAATTCGTGAGACCCTATCCAGCGCGGAAAGTTGCTTATTGGTTGACTTCTGCACCAAATCAGGGAATCTATCTACGCTCTGATCTCCAAAAGCTTTCAACGCTCCTTGAAAATTCTAAATTTAACGATAAAGCAGCATGTGTCCTTGGAAGCGGACTTGGAGGAGCAGCATTTGTTCTTAAAATTTTCTTTAACAAGGTTGTTGGTTGGGAAGATGATCCTATCTTTCTTAATAAGTCACTCGAGATACAAACAAAACTTGGTGAACCTTATGATAAAGTGAAATTTTATCGGGAGGATTTCTTGTCAGACAAGGCCGATATAAGCACCTTCCCTTTCATCTATTTTTATGAGCCTTTTCTGGACGATTTCGATAAATTCATGGGAGAAAAGCTTCTTAAGGCAAGTAAAGGAACAATAATTATCTGCCCCGAACTTACGGAGGATTCTCTTTATCCAATGGTCTTCCCTGAAACTTCATTCATACAACATCTAAGCTCATGTACTGTCCCAAAAAAATCAGAGTTTGACGTTTTTGAGAGGATTTAATCTAATCAAGATAATCAAAAATAAGAGGGGAATGGTCCAGACCAAGAAGCGCCTGAGTAAAAGCATGAGCCGCGACTTCGTTTAAAGATTTGAAGCTCTTCTTATACGAAAATAGACCAATCTTTTTTGTTATTTTAAATTTTTCCGAAACAGGTCCAAAGCGCTCTTTCTCAAGATGATGAAAAAGCTCATGAGCGATAAGGAGTTTTATGGGCTGATCAAGGGTTATGGAATCTTCATCTGCTCTTCTCATCAAAACCTTGAGTGAATCCCTGTAGATAACAATTTCACCTTCTTTCTCTCTGTATTCGCTTAAGCGAATGAGGTTTCCCTGTATCCCTCCATCCTCACCTCTAACCGTTACGCCAATTATTTCAGCAATTTTTCGAGGGTCAGAGGTATCATGTTTAGCAATAAGCTCTTTTGCTGTCTCGCTGCCAAATGAAGAAGCACCGTTAATCAAGAATGCCTTTTCGGCTTCATCCAATTTGGAGAAGTCTCTGTCGCGGGAAAGATGTGAATGTGCTAGTGATATTCTATTTTGCTTTATTTCTTCTTCCATAATAGATCAAAATTAAAAAGTCTTAAGCGCTAAATCCTTCAAAAATTAATAATTAAACAATTAAGAATTAAGAACAAGGTGTCCCGATAAATCGGGACAAATTATTATAATAATTTTACATTGTTCTTAATTAAGTCATTCTTCATTCTTAATTAATTTGTTTGGGATTTCTCATCTAACATCTATTATTGCACCCTGCTCCCTCAACTGCTTCTGCAGATTCTCAACATTGACATTCTTAGGCATTACCTTATCAATGACAGACAAAGCTGCGGCGGTTCCACCTGCCTCTCCAATAGCCATGCATGTAGGCATAACGCGCGTTGAAGATAAAGCCTCATGGGTTACAGATATGGCCCTTCCAACTACAATAAGCCCTGAGATTTCTTGGGGCAGGAGACATCTGTATGGAATATCATAATGATTCCCTGTTCCCAGGGGCTTGAATATCGTACCCTCTCCTGTGGGACTGTGAACATCAATTGGATAAGACGCCATGGCAATGACATCCTTAAACTTTTTGCCTTGGGTAACATCTTCTTCGGTCAATATATACTCTCCTTTTATCCGCCTTGTCTCCCTGACTCCTATCTGGACGCCAGTTGACAAAAGATACGAAGACTCAAATCCGGGAATCTCCTTCTTTAAAAATGAGACAAGTTCCATGACCTGTCGTCTTGCTTCTATCTCTGCTTTGGTTAAATCAGCTGCTTTTGTTCCATCAATTTTTGTAACCCGTGTTGAATTAAAATGAAGCTCCCCTGCCCTTACTCCCTTAAACCACAAAACTTTCTCTCTCGGGTTCTTGATTCGTCCCTCAGCCTTTGCTTTTCGATACATTTTATCAATGTCTTCTCGTGACGGCATCTTCTCCTCATTAACCCCTCCAAGAGTAAAATAAAGCGTTGCTGGCTGCATAAGACGGTCTTCTTCTCTTCCTTTGAAACATGTAACTCCGGACATATAAGCTATGTCAGCATCACCACTGGCATCGATGACAGCTTTTGCTAATATCCTTCCCTCTCCAGATTTGTTTTGAACAATTACTCCTTTTATTTCCTCTCCTTTAATCACTGCTCCGCTTACACAAGAATGAAGAAGGAGTTTTAAATCTGCTTTTGTGGCAAGCTCAAATAGTATTGATTTTAAAATCTCGGGATCAAATACAATATGCGGCTGGCCAAAGACTTCGCCGTCTTCACAAGCTTTTTTCTTCTTAAGTTCCCCAACAAGCTCCTGAAATATTCCACCGATAATGGGTCTGCCAGAAACCTTGGATATCATAAAGGGATTGACTTCTGCTGCAGTGGCCATACCGCCGAGAAAGCCGTAGCGCTCAACAAGGAGTGTTTTAACTCCCATTCTTGCTGAGGCAAGAGCTGCAGCAAACCCGGAGGGACCGCCACCAACAACCAGAACTTCTGTTTGAGTTAAAATTGGAACCTGCCTCACAAGCCAGCTCTCTTTCTTTGTTTCAGTTTCTTATATTTTTTCATAACCTTTTTGATAAGAATACGCTGCTTTACACTGCCTTTCTTAAATAAACGCTTCCTCATCATCTTTGCCTTTTTGAGGAGTTTCATCTCTCTTCTCGTCATTTTTGCAGCGTCGGCATCTTGAGAGAAAGACAAAGTTACTCCAGCAACAATGATGATTGAAACAAAGATAGAAATTAATTTTCTAAAAAATGCCATAATTAAATCAATTTAGTATAGCATAAATAATCTCAGACGATAAGAAGGAATAAATATTTCTCATTTTAAAAGTAACAAAAGTGTGAAAAGGGCTAAAAGGTTAGAAAGGAGATAAAGGGCTAAAAAAGAGAAAAAGCGCTATAAAGGAGAGAAAACTATTCCACTTTTATAGCCTTTTATCACTTTTAATACGCCTTTACCTCTTTTTGTCTCTTTTATATTCTATTGGTTTTTAATTGCATTAACTAATTTTTTATGCTATAACTAGCCGAAAAATGAAAGCAATTAAAATTGCTGTTTTAACATCCCTCATTATATTTTTATTTTCCCAGGGCTGTCATGCTGTAAGCGGTGGCACAGTTGGGAGCAGTTACCGTGTGGATGGTCCAACACGTCCGTATAATATGGAATACATCTATTCGCCACTTGCAAAAGGAATCAATTCAGTAAACTGCAATCCCGCAGGAATCATGAATATATCTACTTTTGAAATATCTATTGGCTATGCCTCAAAGATTGACATGCCAGACACTCTGGCAACTTTTATTGCAACAGACGAAGATTTGGGAGAAATGGGCGGAGATGAAAACCCTTTAAGGGGCGGCGTTTATTATACTGATGACCCAAATGATACAGCTACATTTGAAACAAGGAATTTTGATCTGACTTTTGACTATCTTCACGGCGGAGGAGTAACCGATCTGGGCTTCGGTTTTAAACTCGGCGAGAATTTGGCGTTTGGTGTCTCGAGAAGAAGGCCGACGGCGTGGGACATGGGATTTTCCGGAGATCTTCCTGCAATCTTCAAAGGAACTGTTGATTTTCGTGGTCAAACCATCGAAGCTCTGACCATCACCGCAACTGGTTATGCAGTGTACGACGACGGAGTAAATCCTCCCATTTCTACGGCTCAGCCCTTGTGGAGTGGTTTTATAACTCAGGAGGACTACTCAGTACTTGAAACAGAAATGAATATGACAGATCAGGTGATGGACAAAGAGGAACTCATGTTTACCCTTGGAACAAAAACAGGCCCTGTTCAATGGGGAGTGAACTTTATTCCTATTTCATCGACGGTAAGCTTTAACAATACAACTGCTATGACTGCCTCAGCCGAGGGAGGAGACATGAAATACTGGGTCCCTCTTTTTACTGATTACACTTCGGCTGCAGCATGGATTACTAACGAACTATATACTAAGGAGGCAGGCTATGCAAATCTTTCCATTATTGTTCCTGCGGATCAAAAAGTATACAACATTCAGGTTGCTGGAGATTACTCTGCAGACATGATAAGAATGGATCTAGGAATGTTATGGCAGGTAAACGATAATTTCAGCATTGGTGCAGCCTTAGAGAACGTCAGTGGAGAAGATCTCGTTTTTCGTGGTAAAGGGCTTATCTCTACGGCAGAAACATATTTGACTGGAGAAGAACCGCCAACTTTTGAAGCCGGTGGCGGGGTCTTCCGTCCATTCACGAGTGAAGCAAAACCAATAGAAGATACCGAGTCCTGGGAGCTTCCTCAGGAGTACGTTATTCAGGTTCCAAGAAAGCTCCGAATCGGGGCTGCCATGAAGCAGCCGTTTATCTTTGCAGTTGATTATGAAAGGTATCTTGATGACATAAAAGAAGGCGATTTAACTATTTCTGATCTTTCCTTTCTCCGGCTTGGAGGAGAAATGCGGATTCTATTTCTGCCAATAGTTTTAAAAGGAGACTCACGATGGCTTCTTAAGCCAACGATCACAGGGATAACAGATCCGGAACAGGAAAAAAACATAAATGATTTATTTGCAACTATGCCTGCGATTCCAACAGAGATATATCTGGGACTTAGTTTTCCATTATTCGGCTATGACTCTGGTTTTGGCGTGCGGGAAAATCATGCATCAATACTTTCGATGTACTCTGGAAGACTCCTTGACTTTTTAAAGACAATTTCATACGATATTTATCTTAGGCAAGATTCCTGGGATATAACCTATACCGCTGTTGCAGAGCCGTTCTATAATATAAGTGGAAACACAAGTCTTGTAGAAAAGGCTCAGTCAGACGAGGAGATAAGTTTTACCGATGTTAAATCATACTGGACGCAGTCGATACAGGTTACGTTTAGGTTTTGATATGTCATCCTGAGCGAAGTCCCCCGAAGCTTTCTTGTCCTCCGTAGTTTTAACGAAGGAGGAAGCGTAGGGGAACAAAGCAAAGGATCTTACAATGGTGGAAGAATCACATTGTAAGATTCTTCGTCCCGACCTTCGGTCGGGACTCAGAATGACATATGTACTAATGTTATGAAAGAGACTAAAAAGAAACCATTAATTATCGGCCTCACTGGCCCTATCGCTTCAGGAAAAAACGAGGTTTGCAAAATCCTTCGAAGGCGCGGAGCATACGTTATTGAAGCGGACAAGGTTGGGCATGAAATAATGAAGCCGCAGAGAGCTGTGTGGCACAATATTGTCAGGACTTTCGGCTCAAAGATCCTTATGGCAGGGGGCAAAGTAAATCGAAGAAAACTCGGCGAGTTAGTCTTTGGTAATCCGAAGTTATTAAAGAAACTTAATAAGATAATGCATCCGGTGATGAAAGAAAAAATAACTAAAGAGATTAGAGATCGGAAATCGGAAATCGGGAAATTGATTGTGATAAATGCTGCGGTTCTGAAGGAAATGGAGCTTATTTCTTTGGTTGATGAGGTGTGGGTTGTTTTAGCGGACAAGAAGAAGAGATTGAACAGGTTGGTAAAGAAGGGATTGAGCAGGGAGCGGGCTTTGGCGAGAATTAGAGTTCAAAAGGCAGACAAAGATTACATTAAGATTGCTGATAAAGTTATAAGAAATAATGGGACAAAGAAAAGATTAAAGGAGGAGATTCTCAAAATTATGAAGGCGAGATTCTAAACTTGGTTATCACTTTTCTTACCTTTAAGCCCTCAAGTTCTTCCTTTAGTCTTCCTTCAACTTTTTCCCGCCTGCCAAACGGGATTTTAATTTCGAAACTTCCTGACTTTAATGGCCCGATGTCTACGTTTATAAAATCTGCTCCAACCGCTGACATTCTTTCAGCAATTTCAGCAGCAATGCCAATTCTGTTCCTTTTAACTTCGAATTTAACAGTTACAGTTTTATCGCTAAATCTGTGCGATATTGGAACAAGATCAGGATCAGCATATACATTTTCTAAGCTGATTAGAAAGTTATTGAAATAATCCTGAGATCCGAAGATCATTTCACATTTAAAAAATAATCCTTCCTCGATTCTTTCTGAATGGATACTCTGTAAATTGATACTATTTTCCTTGAACAGATTAGCCACTACCTTGAAAATTTGAGGTTTGTATTTGACTATCAACCATAGGTTTGCCTTCCCGGATTTGATCTCAGGTTCTCGATATCCGACAATTGTGTATGAATCGGATAATGCACCAATTATCTCCTTAATAGTATCGTCTTTATTGCCATTGGTTAAGCCGACCTTCATGTAGATATCATCCTCAGACCTCAAGCCCATCTTTTTGGCAAGACCTTCAAGAGAAAATAAAACATCGATTTTTACATCTTTTTCTTTTAATTCTCTGAGGATTCTGCTGAGTTTTTGCACTTCTGATTTTCTAAATTTATCAAGTCCTGTATCGAGTTCTCTTTTACCACTATCAATAAATTCTCGGCCAGTCCGTTCCCTTTCAGGCTCTGCTTCCCCTTTAAGATATTTCTGTATAGTTATTCGTGCCAGAGAGGTATTTGTAAATTTTAGTCTTTCTCTTGTGGTAACATCTTGTTTTGTAGTCATAATTCTTATAGTGGAACCATTGTCTACACTTTCACCAATAGCAATATCTCTCCAGTTTCCATTGGGCAATAATATTTGCGCTCCGGCAAACTGTAATCCTTGATTTGCTGCAAAAGCAAAATCTAAAATAGTTGGATGGCTGCTTGGAGAATCTGGAGTAAGTTCATAGATTTTGCCATTTTCATCATATACATAGACCAGACCTTTATTTAATAGGTCTTCCCTGAGTCCTTTAAATCTTGAGACCGCGGTAGGGTCAGCGATATCAATTGTTGGAGTATCTGGGTCTTTATACTTCCAATGTGCAGCGCTTCCGACTTCGGCAACAAAGTCCATTTCCTCTGTTCTGACCTGCACTTCTAAATATCGTCCGTCCTTTGTGAATTTTAAATGCAGGGATTGATATCCATTTTCTTTAGGCTTGGCTATATAGTTTCTGAAGCCATCAATGTCTTCAGTCCATCCAAGGGACTTAAGAACTGCACGGTTAGTATCCATTGAACGGTAACAGTTTTCTTCTGTATCTGTAATTATCCTTATTCCTTCGATATCTTTTACTTCTCTTTTTTCTATTTTGTCTCTTGTTCCTACGACGCTTTTAATTCTTGTTTTCGATCTCGTTACGGTAATTCCTTCTTTATTTAATTCACTTATTAATTGGTTTTCAATTTCTTTTAATTCCTTTTCAGTTTCACTTAGGCTTCTCTTAATACGGCTATCTATAAATCTTTTGATCATATCATATTCTTCACCGTTAAGGATTAGGAATGCGATATCTTGTAATTCTCGACTCGCTTCTTCATAACCTATATATTTTAAAAATGGAACAATCACTCCATATGCTCTCTGTACATATTTTTCTTCGGTTAACTTTTCTTCCTCAAAAGAGCTTGTGAGTATGGTTTGAAATACATCAGCTGCTTCAAGAAGGTGCACATTGAGATTTGGCTCTACGATAAGCATTGCATTTAGACAGAATTCCTGTTGTTCTTTCCCTTTATGTGTATGTGGAGCGAAAGTGAACTTCTCGAGATTTTTCTTTCCTCTAACTAGATCCACAACTTTTTTGCCTAGGTTAGTTTCCATTATCTCGGAAGGAATATTATGTACTAAACCAGCAGAGATTGTTTCCATATCCAACTTCCAGTCAGCAAGAAGGTTTGCTACACGGATTTGATGAAAGACTATCGGCTCCCCATCTGGAAAGGTTTTTGTCCCATGATAATCGAGCATCAGCTTAAAAGCTTTTTCTATTAGGTTAAAGTCAGCTTTTGGGTTAAAACCTCTAATTTTTCTTATTAGGAAGTCTCGTGAAGACTGTGCTACAAATATAATATCTTTCGGTGATAATCTTTTAGTAATACTTCTTCCTCCCCCACTTCCTCCTGCTCCCGGAGGCCCAAGAAACAAACGGTGAGGGGGCATTCCTCTATTTATTGCGTTAAAATTTGTCATTAAAATTCCTCTATATATTTATCGATAAAAACGGGAAAAAATTTCAATAAAATGGGATTGGAGAATGGGAATCCCTGATCGCTAATCCTTCACCTTTACCTCCACCTTCACCCTCCTCCGCTAAAGCTTCGGAGGGCAAGCCTTCACCTCCACCTTAGCTTTGTGTTATAATTCCAGTTTGTGGGTAAATTCAAACTCGTCTCCAAATTCAAGCCAAAAGGCGATCAGCCAAAAGCAATCGAGGAGCTAGTTTCGGGCTTAAAAAAGAATTTACGTGACCAAACGCTTCTCGGCGTTACCGGCTCAGGCAAAACATTCACAATGGCAAATGTAATCGAAGCAGTCCAGAAGCCAACCCTTGTCATATCTCATAATAAGACCCTTGCTGCGCAGCTGTGTCAGGAATTTAGAAGTTTCTTCCCTAAGAACGCCGTCGAATATTTTGTGAGCTACTACGATTATTACCAGCCAGAGGCATATATTCCTCAGACTGATTTGTATATTGAAAAGGATGCTTCCATAAATGAAGAGATAGACAGACTGCGCCATGCAGCAACAATGTCGCTTTTGGAACGAAAGGACGCAATTATTGTTGCCTCGGTTTCCTGTATCTACGGACTTGGCACACCTCAAGACTACCTTGAAGCAACGCTCCCGCTTGAAGTAGGCCAAAAAATCGACAGGGACGAAATTATAAAAAAGCTCATTTCGGTGAAATATGACAGAAATGACTATGAGCTTACACGAGGTAGATTCAGAGTAAGAGGAGATGTAATCGAACTCTGTCCGTCTTATGAAAAGAATGTTTTAAGAATTGAGCTTATGGATGATATTCTAGAGAAACTTTTAGAGATTGATCCGGTCACAGGAGAAATCATCGGAAGAAAAGAAAAGGTAGCCATATATCCGGGAACGCATTACGTAACTTTCAAGGATAGACTTGGAAGAGCACTAGAGTCAATTGAAAAAGAACTTGCGTGGAGGTTGAAACAACTTAAAAAGGAGAATAAATTAGTCGAGGCGCAGAGACTCGAAACAAGGACAAAATATGACCTTGAAATGATTGGTGAAATGGGATACTGTCCGGGAATTGAAAATTATTCAAGACACCTTGATGGCCGCGCTCCGGGAGAGCCGCCGGCAACCCTGATTGACTATTTTCCAGAAGACTTCCTCTTGTTTATAGACGAATCCCATGTCACTGTACCACAGATAGGAGGCATGTATGAAGGCGACCGTTCACGAAAGCAGACCCTTGTTAATTATGGATTCAGGCTTCCATCGGCACTTGATAACAGACCGTTGAATTTCAAGGAATTTGAAGACCATATCAATCAGGTAATTTATGTTTCTGCCACACCCGGTCCATATGAGCTCAAACGAAGCAAACAGGTCGTTGAGCAGATTATAAGACCAACTGGACTTGTTGATCCTGAAGTTATCGTAAAACCTGCAAAGCATCAAATAGACGATCTTATAGGGGAGATCAAGAAAAGAATCGAAGCAAAAGAGAGGGTTTTAGTTACAACCCTTACAAAGAGAATGGCAGAAGACCTTGCTGAATATCTTGATGAAGCAGGAATCCCTGTAAGGTATCTCCATTCAGATATTGAAACACTCGATCGCATCGACATCTTAAGGGACCTTCGACTTGGACAATTTGATGTTCTCGTTGGAATAAATCTTCTCCGTGAAGGTCTTGACTTGCCAGAGGTATCACTGGTTGCTATACTTGATGCAGATAAAGAAGGTTTCCTGAGGTCTGAAATTTCGCTGATTCAGACAATCGGTCGCGCTGCTCGAAACGTAAATGGTCAAGTTATCTTATATTCTGAAAAGATAACCGATTCCATAAAAAGAGCGCTTAAGGAAACCAATCGCAGACGCAAGCTCCAGACTGAATTTAACAAAAAACATGGGATAAAACCAGAAACAATAGTAAAAGAGATAAAGGACATAAAAGATAGGATAGCGGAAACAAAGCTCAAGGAGATAAAAGAGCTTAAAAAGTTTGTGCCAAAAGAAGAAATACCAGAGCTTATTCGGGGTCTTGAAGAGGAGATGAGAATAGCAGCCACGGAACTCGAATTTGAACGAGCAGCAGCGTTAAGAGATAAGATTAAGGAATTGAAGAAGGCATTCGGGATTAAATAGGTGGTTAATGTCATCCTGAGCGAAGTCCCGACGTTCCGTCGGGACGGAGCGAAGGATATTACAATTAATGGTAGAAGAATCACCTTTGTGAGATTCTTCGCCCCCCGACGAAACGTCGGGGGACTCAGAATGACATGAATCCCTTGGCTCAAGACGACAGTAAAACACAGGAGGTAATACAATGAAAGACTTTGGCAGAATATTAACGGCCATGGTAACCCCATTCAAAAAGGACATGTCGCTTGATTACAAAAAAGCCGCCGACCTTGCGGTTAAACTTCTTTCAGAAGGATCAGATGGCTTAGTAATTCATGGAACAACCGGAGAGTCACCAACACTTACTCACGAAGAAGAATATGAACTCTATAAAGTTGTAAAGGATGCTGTTAAAGGAAAGGGAACTGTTATAGCTGGAACCGGTTCCAATTCAACCGCAGAGGCAATCGAAGCAACAAAGAAAGCTGAGGGAGTCGGCGTTGACGGTGCTATGGTTGTTGTTCCGTACTACAATAAGCCGCCTCAGGAAGGGCTTTATCAGCACTTTAAAGCTGTTGCCGAGGCAACAAAACTTCCCTTGATAATTTACAACATACCTGGAAGAACTGGAAAGAATATGGAACCAGAAACAGTTGTAAGGCTTTCTAAGATAAAGAATTATGTAGCTATAAAAGAAGCCAGTGGCAATCTTGATCAGGTTTCGAAAATAAGAGGAGCAACGCCAAAGGATTTCTTAATCTACAGCGGGGACGATAATCTTACGCTCCCCATTATGGAAAGAGGAGGACATGGTGTCATAAGCGTTGCCTCCCATGTAGCAGGAAAACTCATGAAAGACATGGTATCTGCCTTTGCTTCAGGTGATAAAGAAAAAGCGAAGGAAATAAATAATAAGCTGGCACCTCTTTTTAAAGTTTTGTTCATAACCACAAACCCTATACCAGTCAAAGCCGCTCTTGGTATAACCGGTTTTGACGTTGGAGTGCCTCGGCTTCCTTTAATTCCTGCTAACGATAAGGAGAAAGAGGAAATCAAAAAAGTTTTAAAAGACCTGGGAATTATCTAAAATGAAAAAAAGAAGCAAAAAGAAAAAGACCTCCAAAGCACCTAAAGTACTTCTGCACACCTGCTGTGCTCCATGCACCACTGCCGTTTATCAAGACTTAAAAAAAACTGGCTTTGATGTCACTGGATTCTTCTATAATCCTAATATCCACCCATATACCGAATATGAGAAAAGACTCTTGACGATGAAGCTCTATGCAGCACTGGCGAATCTTAAGATGGTTTATGTTGATTTATACGATATAGAAAATTTCTTTGATATAATATTTAAGAAAAAAGATAAAAGATGTCTCTATTGTTACATCCTGAGACTCCACAAAACTGCTGCCTATGCAAAAAAGCACGGCTTCGACTGTTTTACCACAACTCTTCTTGTAAGCCCAAGTCAGAAACATGCATACATCAAGCAGGCAGCTAGAATTGTGGCAAAGAAGTATGGCGTTGAATTTCTATATAAGGATTTTCGAAAGAGATTTTCGGAAGGAAGACACATGGCAAAGCACATGAACCTTTACAGACAAAGGTACTGCGGCTGCATTTATAGCGAGCGAGATAGATTCCGCCCCGCCTGCCGGCGGGGGCAGGTAAAGCACCTCTAAGAAGGTGAGGGGGAAGTGTCAAAAGTTCGCATAGGTATTGATGTTGGTGGAACGTTCACTCACGCCGTTGCAGTTTCAAGCAATACTCTTGAAATAATTGGCGAGTCTAAAGTATTGACAACTCATAGTTCTCCTCAAGGCGTTGCTCAAGGCATTATCGAATCTCTTGAGAATCTTCTTAAAAAATGTTCCTTTAGTCCCCAGGATGTAACTTATATTGCTCACAGCACAACACAGGCAACAAACTCGCTTCTCGAGGGAGATGTATCTAATGTTGGCATAATCGGCATGGGCAAAGGAATAGAAAAATTCCGAGCAGAGAGAGAAACCTGTATTCCAAGCATCGAACTTGCAAAAGAAAAATTTCTCATAACTTCCTATAGATTTTTAGACATTACAAAAGGTATAGATTTACATAAAGGAAGAAAATTGCTGAATGACTTGATTCAAGATGGGTGTAGTGCAGCTGTTTTCAGCCAGGCCTTTTCTCCCGATGATCCAACCTTTGAGAACGCCCTCAAAAATGTAGCTACTGAACTCAAGATTCCTGCAGTGGCTGGACACGAAATTTCAGGGCTTTACGGACTTAAGGTACGTACTAGAACCGCAGCAATAAATGCGAGCATCCTTCCCATGATGATGAATGTAGCACAGAATACAGAGGAAAGCATAAAAGCTGCAGACATTTCTGCGCCACTTATGGTAATGCGAAGCGATGGCGGAGTAATAAGCATGCCCGAGGTAAAGAGGCGCCCTATCCAGACAATACTTTCCGGTCCTGCTGCAGGAGTTGCTGGAGCACTTTTGTATTCAAAGGTTTCGGACGGCATTTTTATTGATGTTGGCGGCACCAGCACCGATATATCGGTAATAAAAGACGGCAGGGCAAAAATCAAGACTGCTGAAATTGGCGGACACAAGCTTTATTTAAAAACCCTTGATGTTCGAACAGCGGGACTGGCAGGAGGCTCCATGGTAAGAGTTAAGGGTAAAGAGATAATTGACGTTGGCCCGAGAAGCGCTCATATTGCTGGATTCCCCTATTCTGCTTTTAGCACAAGTGAAGATATGAAAGGTCTAGAAATCTACTCTCTTAAGCCAAAAGCTTCTGATCCCAAAGACTATGTTGCTGTAAAATCTTCAACTGGAAAGTCGTTTGCAATCACGGTTACCTGTGCTGCCAATGCACTTAACAAAGTTAAGCAGGGCGACTACGCTTTTGGAAATCGGGAATCTGCTCGAAAAGCACTTGAACCTTTAGCTCGCATGTTAGACAAAAGCATTGATCAAGTTGCAGAGAAAATCCTGGATCTAGGGTCAAAGAAATTAATCCTTGAGATTGACAAACTTATAAAAGATTATAATCTTGACAGAGAAAACATTGTCCTTATAGGTGGAGGTGGAGGTGCAGGAGCTCTTGTACCCTATATTGCCAAGAAAATGGGGCTAGAGGGAGTGGTAGCTCCAAATCATGCCGTTATATCAGCTATCGGCGTGGCAATGAGCCTTGTTCATGACGTAGTTGAACGAATGGTAGTAGCTCCTAAAGAAAACGATATTCTTGAGATAAGACAGCTGGCTCAAGAATCCGTGATAGGTATGGGAGCACTGCCTGAGAGTATTGAGGTTAAGATTGAGATTGAGGCAAAAAAGAATATTATAAGGGCTTCGGCAACAGGTGCAACCGAGTTAAGGTTAAAAGATAAAAACGCAGAAGTTTCACAGGAAAACAAAAAAGCCGTTGCAGCAAAATCGATGAAAACAAGCGTAGAAAGTGTTAAACTATTAGGTAGTACAGACTTTTTTGATGTCTTTGCAAGTGAAATCAAAGAAAAATCATTCTTTGGGCTTATTGAAACAAAAAGAAATCCCGTAAGAGTAATAGATAGAGAGGGCATTGTACGTCTGGCAAGAGGTGATGCAGCCATTCTTTTGACAAGGGTTGAAGAAGCGTTGAAAGACCTCGAGACCCTGGTCAAAAAATATAGTACTTATGGTGATGCTGGAGAAAAACTCCCTCATATTTTTGTCTTATGCAGAAGTCGGCTGCTCGATCTTTCGGGAATTCCTGATTTTGTCGAGATGGCTACAATTGCTAGGGTCGAGCTAGAAAAATTTAAGAGGGACATGCCTGTAATTCTTATAAGCACAACCTTTTAAAAGGAGAACTTATGAGCAAGCTTTTAGATGCTTTTGAGAAAAACCCATTGACTCTGATAGTAAGTTTGCCTGAGAATTCAGCTGACCTTGCCAGAGCTGCACTCCGCGGTGGCGCTGATGCACTTAAAATCCACATAAATATAAAACATGCTGCAGCAGGGACCGAGTTTGGAACTTTTAAAGAAGAAAAAAGCATTATCGAGGATATCCTTGAGGCTTCGGACATTCCTGTAGGCATTGTCCCCGGAGAAGAGAAGCTCCCGAGCAAAGAGGAAATGAAAGAACTTATTGCCATGGGCATTGATTTCTTTGACGTAAAATTAAAATATCTTCCTCAATGGATGTTGGATCTTAAAGGAATAGGAAAGATTGCTGCTCTTGATGAAAAATACTTAATTGACGAAATTCTCGAATTTGGGAAATTGGGCATCGATGCCCTTGAGGTAGCAATTATTCCAAAGTCTCAATATGGCAAAGAGTTAACTGCAGGTGATCTTCAGCAATATATTACACTTTCAGGAGCAGCAGGAGTTCCGATTATCATTCCTACCCAGAAGCGCATCGCAGTTTCAGAGGTCCCTATAATCTGGGACACAGGCGCTAAAGCAATAATGATTGGAGCTATTGTCACTGGAAAGACTGCAGGATCGATAGAAAAGGTAACAAGGGATTTCAGGATTGCTGTAGATGATTTAGGTTAAGGTCGCTTTTTGTCATTCTTCGTCCCCCGCCAGAGGCGGGGGCTCAGAATGACATATCAGAGGAAAGTTTATGTTCAAAATAAAAAAACTGTTTATCCTCTTAATTCTCATTTTCTGCTTGGCTTCGAGTGCAGCTGCTTCTACCAGCGAGGGCTTCTCTTTTGTTGCTTTCGGTGATAATAGAGACGGCGATAGTGTATTTATGGATTTAATAGAAAAAGTAAATCAAGAGGAAGACATTGCCTTTGCAGTAAACACCGGGGATTTTGTTTCTTCTGGCAAACGTTCGCAATATGAGCGCTATCTAGATATGATATCAAAGTGCAAGGTCAAGATATATCATGCCCTCGGGAATCATGATATTCCGGGAGATGGAAGAAAAATATTCCAGGAGGTTTTTGGGGCTTCTTATTACTCATTTGATTATTCTGGCGCTCACTTTGTTATTCTAGACAACGTTAGCCAGGGGGGTCTGGGAAACAAACAGTTTGATTGGCTAAAGCAGGATCTCGAAAGCAATGACAATAAACTAACTTTTGTATTTTTTCATAAACCTTTATATGACCCCACAGACTGTTTTCCTTATTATATAATGGAACCTAAAAAAGAAAGAGAGCGTTTAATCGAGCTTCTCAAAGAAAAGGAAGTAGACTATGTTGTTACCGGTCATCTTCATGGCTATGCTAGAGGCGAACGTTATGGTTTCGTTCACATTATAGCTGCTGGAGCTGGCGCGCCGCTTTATTTACCCGAAGATTCAGGTGGCTTTTATCATTATGTAAAGATTACTGTTCTTGGCGACAAAATTACCGACGAAGTAGTTGCAATCTATAATGATTAAAAAGTTAGCTTTAATACCCTTAGATGACAGACCCTGCAACCTGAAATTTCCAGTAAAAATCGGAAAAATCGCAGGGGCAGAGATTGTTACTCCTCCACGCCAGGCTATCGGTAAGTATCTTCAACCCGGCAATCCACAAATGCTGGCTAAGTGGCTTAAAGATATTGCTCCTCAAGTAGATGCTGTCATTGTGTCTTCTGATATGCTCTCATTTGGCGGGCTTATTGCTTCAAGAAAACCGGAAGTATCTCTTTCTGATGCAGCAAAAAATCTTGAAATCCTAAAATCAGTCCGAAAAGGAAATCCAAAACTTAAGATTTATTTATTTTCCACGGTTTTACGGCTTTCCATAACTGCTACTTCTAAGGAAACTGAAAAATATTGGAGTGATATATTTGAATATTCAAAACTTGTTGATCGAATAGAGCACGAACCTAACCCAGAAGACGAAAAAAAGTTAAATGAGCTAAAAGCAGGAATTCCCGAAAACCTTTTACATGATTATCTCAAGGCAAGAGACAGAAACCATGAGATAAATAAGCTGGCAGTAGAAATGATTGCAGAAGGTATAGTCGATTTTTTAATTTTAGGCAAAGAGGATGTTGCTGCCTATGGTTTGCACAGAAAAGAGATAAGAAGTCTTGAAGAGCGAATTGCCAAAAATAGGCTTGAAAATAAAATAAAGATTCTCTGTGGCGCAGATGAACTTGCTTTAATACTTCTCAGTCGTCTTATACTTGAATCTATAAACTTCAGGGCAAAAATATATGTCCAATATTCAAATCCCAAAGCAGCAGAGACTATCGCTTTATATGAAGATAGAACAATAAGTCAAACTATTCTTGATCACATCAGCGCCTGTGGCGGAGTGGGAGCAAAAGTGAAAGATGAAGCACATCTTGTTCTCTTTGTGAATACTCCTTTAAAAAAACAGACAGATCTCTTTTTGCAGGGAAAAGTTGTCCAAGATAAAATCCAGATTGAGAAGCTCAAAAATGAAGTCTCTCGTCTCAAGCAGCTCCTCGATTCAGGAAAATCAGTTGCTTTAGTCGATGCTGCATATGCCAATGGTGCTGATCCGGAATTTGTGTCTTTGCTTTTCAAGTACATTGACCTAGTTAAGCTTGCGTCATTTGCTGCCTGGAACACTGCAGGGAACTCTATTGGATGTTCTCTTGCTGAGGCTCTTGCTCATCTTGCCTCGCCAAAAGAGTATCGGCCCCGGGCCAAGAAAATGAATTTAGAATTTCTGCTTGAAAGATTCATAGATGATTATGTTTATCAAACATTAATTAGAGAGAAAATAAAGAAGGACATAGAGGGTAAGGTTTCGGCTTTTAATTTAGGTGAACATTATGTCGAAATCGAGTGGGTTGTAAAAGAGGACTTAGCAAAAGAGGCACACGACATATTTGAAAAATATTTTAAAGGCAAAGAGAAAATTCATTCAATGAAATGCAACATTTCCCTTCCCTGGCCGAGGATTTTTGAGGCGGATGTTGATGTTGAGTTTGAGTGATGGTAAAATTAACTGATATGAAGTTTGTAGATTATCTTGATTCCACAACTAAAAAGAATGATTCCCTCCTCTGTGTTGGTCTTGACATAGATTTAAGCAGAATACCTCATACCTTTTTAAATAAAGAAGATCCCATCTTTAATTTTAATAAAGAGATAATACTGGCAACAAAAGAACTCGTGTGCGCATACAAACTAAATATTGCCTTTTACGAAATGTATGGCATCTATGGATTGGAAGCGTTAAAGAGAACAATTGAATATATACAAGAAGAAGAAATCCCAGCTATTCTAGATGCCAAAAGAGGAGATATAGGGAATTCTTCGTTAGCCTATGCAAAAGCGGTATTCGAAGTTTATAAAGCCGATGCAACAACCGTTAACCCATATTTAGGTTATGATTCCATTGAGCCATTTATTGAATTTAGAAATAAGGGCGTATTTGTATTATGTTTAACGTCTAATCCTGGGCGCTACGATTTTCAAACCCGTGGAGAAAAAGAACCTCTTTATAAAGTAGTGGCAAAGCGGGTAAAGGAATTAAATAAAAATAAAAACCTGGGCCTTGTTGTTGGAGCAACAAATCCGGAAGAAATAAAGGGAATTCGAGCCATGGCAGAGGATATGCCGATACTCATACCAGGCATTGGTGCTCAGGGAGGAAACCTTGAAGCAGCAGCAAAGTATGGTCCAACAAAAAATGGAACGAGGGCTATTATAAGTGTATCGCGAAGTATAATCTATGCGGGAAAAGGTGAAGACTTTGCCGGTCAAGCAAAAGCCGAAGCCAGAAAATTAAAAGACATGATAAATCAGTATAGAAGAACTGGATGAGGAAGTCTGCCTTTGTGCTGGTAGGTCCGGATTCGCAATCCGGACCCCAAAGGGGTGTTGGATCGCGAATCCAACACAACCATTCCCTTAAGGAAATCTCGCCACAATCTTCGAAGTCATCCCCCCACGCGCGTTAAACTCTCCCGTAACTTCTATCTTCTTCGGCTTGCAGGCAGAAACAAGATCTTCAAGAATTTTATTTACTGAGTTCTCCTGAAATATACCTAAATTCCTGTAAGCAAGAAAGTACATCTTCAAAGATTTAAGCTCAAGACACAGTCTATTTGGAACATAGCGAATAGTAATTTTGCCAAAATCAGGAAGTCCGGTCTTTGGGCAAAGAGAGGTGAATTCCGGATTCTCAATTACGATCTCGTATCCCCTTTTGTATTGATTGGGGAAACATTCTAT
>Ga0111227_1028_pt1 | contig 23137 bp, 24 predicted proteins | sample DeeMarSWOR152_54_FD_80391 | JGI IMG/M metagenome (GOLD analysis project Ga0111227, IMG submission 80391) | candidate division WOR-1 bacterium DG_54_3 | reverse complement strand
GCGGGACAAAGTAAAGCTCTTGCCGAACTCGCTTTCCAGGGCGGCGATGACGATGCGCTCCGCAAGTTCTTTCGCCGTCAGGTTGGATTCGATTGATTTTTCTAATTTCTCTTCAAAATGATCTAAATTTGGCATTGGTTTTCCCTCAAATGATTATCGTAAACCGGGCGGATAAATTTCACTATTCCATTGAAATCATCGCAATGAACTGATCGTAGTATAACCATAAGGTTTGCAGTTGTAAAGAGTGAAATTTCGCTTCCATTTTAACGACATAAATATATGAGCATTATCTCAAAATCTGGATCAAAACCTTTTTCTCCTGGCCGTAGAAAATTTTTAATGTGGATGGCAGCTGGGGCTGCAGGGGCGGCTGTGGGTGGCGGACTTATAGTTAAAAGTTGTCGAAGAGATCTTCCTGCTCCGCTTTCCCAAAGGATGGCTGAATTCGGAAAGGATTTTATATTCAGCCAAAAGTATATGGAACAGCTTATGGCGGATGGAAAAGTTTCCCGCGGCGAAATAGATGAGATCTTTAGCAGGTACCGGGGGGAGGAAAGCCTTTATGCTTTGATGGCTTATGGCCTTACCAAAAGAATCCTTCATAACCGTGAAGTTTCAAGAAGATATTTGGGATCGGTGGATGCCGTTTCTTCCCTTATTAAAAAAAGCAGAATTGGATTTGAATATTCACCAAAATTATCCCTGGGTGATTTCATATACCGCGTGAAAGAAAATAAGATTTATATAAATCCAAAGACAACCAGTATCCGGCTGGTGGAGGCTTCTCTTTTGCATGAGCTTTACCATGTTTTCCAGGATAAAGAGACGATGGCAATGAGAATCAGCATGATCGAAGCCGAAGCACACCTGGTGAAGTCCGATTTCCTTTATCATGCAGCCCCAGGACTGTTGCATTGCTCCCATTGGGTGCAGATATTTCTTGGCAAAAACAATAAGGCCTCAGCACAATTTATTGTGCCGACTGGATTAGTCCAGCAAGCCTTAAAACCTGAGCAAAAACAGGCTGAGTTGGAAAGGATCATGACCGAGATCAGGAAACATTGGTTGATTACCATGATAGTTAATGGAGCATTGGATCCCAAGGTCCGGGATGCGATCGTCGAAAAGACAAAATGGTTGTCTCAAGAAAGGAAGCTGCCTTATTTAAAGGAATTGACAGATAAGAGCTATTCAGTTTTGAACCGCAAGCCGCTTGAAGATCAGGTTAAATGCAGGGAACTCCATATCTGGGTTTTGCCGGACTGGGGAAGCAGTATGGCAGAGTGCACCTTTTCTGATGAGCTCAAAACTTTTGCAACCGCAGCCAACATTTACTGGTATTTCCTGCTTAAATTAAAAGAGAAGAAAGAAGCTGAGGCCGCGCTGAATTACTATTATGTAGATATCTGGAAAGGGAAAATGGATGCCCTGATCGATAATCCTCAGATTGATGCTGCTACTTATTTTAATGGGATCAGGTAATTTTTAATTACGGCTTGGACAAAATATTAATAGAAAACTTCACCTCCAAGCGAAATTTCGCTTGGATTTTAACGATATATATAATAGGGAGAATAAAAACTTCAAGTACAGAAGCTTAGAACCAGGGAACAAGATAATCAGCTGTTAGCGAAAAGAGCAACTAAGCGCACCCTTTTGCCATCTTTTCTCCTGTCTCCATTCCTATTAATCCTCCCGGCAGTGACTACTGCGCCTGGCTGCGGCGAGATAAAAGAGGCGATCGAGCAGCTGGTAGATGTGGTAGAGTGCGGTGTGCCTGAAGTCAGGGACAAACTAAAAGCTTGCGGGAAAAGTTCCGAAAATATTTCTCTGAACCACAATTTGGAATATGTGGGAGGACAGGCGCCCTTTTTAACATGCGAACAAGATTATATTAATGAAGTGGTGAGGGCAACGGGAAAAGTTCTTGACAAAATGATCAATGGGGATGTTTATATTGAGCTTAATTTAAAATTTAAACCGTCAGAATCAGATGGGCAGCCAGTTACCTTTGAGAAAACAGGCATGGAATATACTGCATGTGGGGGAAGCATCACGATCGAAGCGGGCCTCTGGGATAGCCTGTGGCTTTCAATGTTTGCTCGTGAAATGATAAAGGAGCTATTTTGGATGCTGCCGGTTGAAAAGAATCCCATTCCCGCTGATATTTTTGAAGAATTGCCTACTATCCTGGCATACCATGCATTACTGAGAGCAGAGTATGTGTTTGAGGGGGAGGGGTGGCATGGAAAACAGGCATGGGAATGGGTGCATGACAACCTTCTATGCGGGGACGGAAGAAATCTGGAAATGCCTGGCCTCTATGAATATGAGCTGGGATATTTATATTATAAGAACAACGACTACGAGCGGGCGGTCGAGCTTTTCCAGCAGGTTATTGATGATAGATTTCCTGATTCTTGGTGGAAGGCCGAGGCGATATATTATCTGGATGAATGCTATAAACAGCTAGATAGCTGAAGATATCTCTGCTCATTCTATCGAAATCATCCCGATGCTTTGGACCTTGACCTGGGGAACGATCTCATTATAAGAGAGGACCGCCAGATCCGGGAAACTGCGCTCGACAAAGCGTTTGAAATGTGGCCGCAAGCGGGGAGAGCAGAGAATAACCGGCCTGAGCTTCATCCTCTTGAAATTTTGGATATGTCCGGAGATCTGAACTAAAATCCTTTCACCTATATTTGGGTCAACCGCCAGGAAAGAGCCATACTCGGATTGGTGAATGGAACCGATCAGGGTTTCTTCCAGGGAGGGATCAATGGTGACCACCGTGATAACGCCTTCTTTATCTGCATAAGCTTCGCAGATCTGCCGGGCGAGGGATTGTCTAACATACTCGGTTAAGATATTGATATCTCGCGAAAGATGGGCATAGTCCGCCAGCCTTTCTAAAATCGTGGAAAGGTCCCGAATGGAAACCCGCTCCCGCACCAGCAACTGCAGAACTTTGTGGACCTGACCCAGGGATAAAAGATCCGGAATAAGCTCGCGCACAATGGCGGCATTCACATTTTTAACCAGCTCGATCAAGGATTGCACATTCTGGCGGGTCATGATCTCATCTGCATAGCGCTTGATGATTTCGCTGAAATGCTCTGAAATAACGTCTACCGGGGGCTTGGCAGTGATCTCCAGCTTTTGCAGCTCAGGAAGAGATTCATCCGGCACCCACGTGACTGGATCCCCGGTTAAGGGATGCTTGGCTTCGATTCCGGTAATTTTCTTAGCTCTTACCTGAGCTATGGGAAGCTCTACTAAATGATGTCCCATCTTGACTTCCCCGACCGAAACCTTGGTTCCCCGTATTTCGATGATATATTGGTCCGGGGGAAGGCTTAAATCATCCATGACCCGGACGCCGGGGATGACAAATCCCAGTTCCTGGCCGATGTTATAGCGGATGAGGGTTATGCGTTCCAGCAGCGGTCCCTTCTGTGCCGGGTCAATCAGGGGGATTAGGTTTCTACCGGCTTTTAGAGATAAAGGATCCAGGCCCAAGGTTCCAAGAATGCTTTCTGGTTTCTTGAGCACATCCTTGGCGGAGACTTCTTCCGTGACAACTTGGGCTTCCTCTTTTGCCGCCTGGGCGCGCATCATTACCAAAGCTACGGTTCCGGTAAGGAAAGCCAGGACTAAAAATGGAACAGTAGGAATACCGGGGACCATAGCAAAGAGACCAAGAATAATACAGACAAAGGCAAAAGCCCTCGGTTGAGCAAAGACTTGGCTAGCTACATCCGTCCCTAAACTCATTTCAGAGGCGGATTTAGTAATTACCAGGCCGGTGGCAATCGAAACCAGAAGGGCAGTCATCTGGGCAACCAGACCTGCTCCAACCGTGAGTAAGGCGTAAACGGAAAGAGCCTCCATAATTCCTAAGCCCCTTTGCAGCCAGCCTACTAAGATACCGCCAATAATGTTTACCAGAACAATGATGATGCCGGCAATGGCGTCTCCGCGGACAAACTTGTTGGCACCGTCCATGGAGCCGAAAAAGGTGGCCTCGCGTTCGATCTTCCTGCGCCGGTTGCGCGCTTCAGTGGCATCGATCAATCCGGCATTCAGGTCCGCATCGATAGACATCTGCTTTCCAGGCATGGCATCCAGGGTAAAACGCGCGGCCACTTCGGCCACGCGCTCTGAACCGCGCGTGATAACTACAAAGTTTACAATGGTGATAATGGAAAAAATGATGGCGCCCACGATGTAGTTGCCTCCAACCACAAAGGTTCCAAAGGCGCCGATGACTTCACCTGCATATGCCAGCGTCAGGATTAATCTGGAGGACGCGATGTTTAAGGCCAGGCGCAAAACCGTGACCACCAGAAGAATGGACGGAAAGGCGGCAAATTCAAGAGGTTCTTTTAGGTACATCGCGACTAAAACTATGACCAGCGAGAAAGCGATATTCAAGGTGATCAAGATGTCTAAGATGAAGGGGGGGAGAGGAACGATCATCAAGGCGATGATGACCACCAGGAGCAGAGCCACGAAAAAGTCGCTGGCAGTGAAAAGGTTTCTTATGCTTCTTATATCAAAGCCTGGGATAGCCATGTTTAACTCAAATTAACAATTATACAATTAACAATTAACAACTCGGTGTCGCTTTGCGACATTATTATATTAAATACATCCCGAACAAAGTGAGGGATACATTGTTGTTAATTTGGTCATTGTTAATTGTTAATTATACTCTTAGCGTGGGGCTAAGGCAATAGACGCTTTCTTTCTAGCTTCCCTATCTCTTTTTATCTTGTATACGTAAGCCAAGACCTCAGCCACTGCCTGATAAAGTTCTGCAGGGATTTCCTGGTTAATTCGAGTCGTGCGGTAGATGGAGCGCGCCAGGGGTTCATTTTCAACAACCGTGATTTCGTGCGCTTCGGCAATACGCCGGATTTCTTCCGCCACTTTTCTTTGGCCTTTGGCAAGCACAATCGGAGCTTTCATTTTTCCGGTATTATATTTTAAGGCCACCGCAATGTGGGTGGGGTTGGTGACGACCACGTCTGCTTGAGGAACCGCGGCCATCATTCTCTGATAGGCTACCTGCCGCTGCAGATCCCGCATCCTTTGCTTCACCAATGGATCTCCTTCCAGGCGCTTGTATTCTTCTTTTACTTCTTGCCGGGTCATCTTAAGGTTTCTCATGTATTCCCAGCGCCGATAGAGGTAATCGAGGATGGCAACCGCGACATAGAACAAACCGACGCGGATGGCAATCTTATAGGCGATTGAGCCTCCCAAAACAATCGCATCCCAGGGCTGGGCCTCGATTAAGATAACGATATAGGGTAAATCATCCTTGGCCGCGTACCAGGCAATATAGAAGACGATCACAATTTTGATTAAAGATTTTACCAGTTCCACCAGGCCTTGCAGGGAGAACATCTTTTTGAATCCCTCCAGAGGGCTGATACGTTCGATGCGCGGGGTTAAGGGGTCAAAGGAGAACATGAAACCGGTTTGCAGCGCCTCGGCCAAAAAGGTTGATAAAAAAGCAATGCCGAAAATAGGAAGGACTACCAGAGCCAATCCGCGGAGCGCTAGCAGGAGAACATATCCCGCCAGGGAAAGATTGAAGTTGGTAGCTTCGGGGATAAGCTGATAGATAGCATAAGCGGTTTCGGTCAGATTTTGCCACATGAATTCCCCGAGATATCTAAACAGAAAATAGGAAAGGAGAAGCACAAAAGCTACCGTAATTTCGCGGCTTTTGGCAACCTGTCCCTTTTCTCGCGCTTCCCTTAAGCGATGTGGCGTCGGTTCTTCGGTTTTTTCTCCGCCTTCGGCCACAGATTATACTCCTTACTTTATTTTATGGTGGTAGCAAGTAAAACCAATTGCTCAGCCATGAACTCGATTAGTTTATTAATATATTTTACGATGAAGGGAAGACTGAGCAAGATTCCGAGAAGCCCCAAAGACGGTTTAACTTGGAATCCTAACATAAATACGTTTACCTGGGGAGCTACCCGGGAAACGATGCCAAAGGTAAAATCAGAGATAAAGATCAAAAGCACCGCGGGAGCAGCCAGCTTGATGGCGGTTAACCAGAGAGCTGAACCGAGCTCAATAATCTGCATGGCTAGACCGGGGGAAGAGAAATTCGCCATTTTCCCGACCGGAAGCGCAGTAAAACTTTGATGAAAAGCAGAAAGGATCAAGTGGTGACCGTCGGCACTTATAAATATGATCAGGGCGAAAAAAAAAGCTAACCTTCCCACGATCGAGATGACCGAACCAAAGACCGGATCCAGGGCGGTAGCGACCGAGAGCCCCATCTGCAGATCAATGATTTCGCCCGCGGATTGAATCGCGATGAAAATAATATTAACGATGAAACCGATGATAAAGCCAATCGCCACCTCAAAAATCAAGGCCAGGATGAAAGCAAATAAGCTCTCGGGTAAGGATGGATTAATCGGGGTTACAAACCAGAGAACGATTGATACCCAGATGGCAATCGCGGTTTTTCCGAAAAATGGAAAGCTTCGGGAATTAAAAATGGGGGCCTGAATGAAGACCCCTGCAATTCTGCCAATGATTAAAAAGAAAACTACCAGTTGTTGAATAGTGATTATCATATCACTGCACCATGTTCGGGATGGTGCTCCAGAGGGTAGTGGTAAAATCTACCATCATGGATATGATCCAGGGAGAGGTAAAGGCGACCATAAGCAGCACTGAAATCACTTTGGGGACAAAGGTTAAAGTTTGTTCCTGGATTTGAGTTACCGCCTGAAAAAGACTGATTAGAAAACCGACCAGAAGTCCAACGCCCACGATGGGAAGGGAGACCATCAGTATGGTAATAACCCCTTGATACGCGACTTGTACGGCAAAATCCTGGCTCATGGTTAACCTCTCTTATCTGAAACTCATTAACAGTCCCCTTGAAATCAAGTTCCAGCCATCCACCAAGACAAATAAAAGCACCTTGAAGGGAAGCGATACCATAACCGGCGAAAGCATGAACATGCCCAAAGAAAGCAAGATGTTGGCCACGGTTAAGTCGATCATTATGAATGGGATAAAAAGTAGGAAGCCGATTTGAAAGGCAGTTTTCAATTCAGAAATCATAAAAGATGGGATCAGAACATAAATTGGGATTTCATCTGCGGTCTTGGGCGTTTCGATCCGCGCAAACTGCACAAACAATGCCAGATCCTTTTCACGGGTTTGCCTCAGCATGAAATTCTGCAGGGGCTTCATTCCAATTTCAAAGGCTTTCATCTGGGAGATTTTTCCCTGATTGTATGGGATGACCGCGGTTTCATTGATTTCTTTCCAGACCGGCGACATGATGAAGACCGTCATGAAAAGTGCCAGGCCCACGATCACGGTGCTGGGCGGAACTTGCTGCGTGCCCACGGCAGTTCGAGCCAGGGAGAAGACAATGATAATACGTAAAAAGGAAGTTACCGAAATTAAGAAAAAGGGTACCAGGGATATCAGGGCTAAAGCCAGGATGAGCTGAACGCTGTTGCTGAACTGAGGGGAAGCCATGATATTGCGAAGGTCGATGTTCGCAGCCAAAGGTGTTCGAGCTTGAGCCAAAGCTACTTCCTGAGCCAAAAAAAATACCGATAAAAAAAAGAGGTTCCTTTTATTCATTTATAAGGTTAGGCTTTCTTCTTCAACTTTGTCGATGCGGGCAACCTGCTTATTACTGGTTACCACCAGCCAGGCATTTTTCCCGACTTTTAGAATATAGGCTGAGACTTGAGGTTCTAGATAAACGCGATCTAAGATTTTTATTATTTTACCGGTGGCAGTTATTTTCATTCTGGGGAGGAGAAATTTAGCTATTAAATAGATAAAAGCCAGGACGATCAGCAGGGAAATGAAAACCTGCATGATATAACCAAAAGTAATGATGGGGGTGCGTTGCAGGGCCAGCGCTTCGGGAGTCATTTATTTCATCACCACGTTTGTGATCCGCAGGCCATAGTAGTCGTCAATGGCCACCACTTCCCCCTGAGCGATGAGCTGCCCGCCGACTTTGAGATCCAGGGGTTCGCCCGCCAGGCGGCTCAGTTCAATGATTGAGCCTTCTGAGAGTTCGAGGATTTCTTTAAGGGAAAGCTCGGTTTGGCCAAGCTCAACCGTGGCCTGAACCGGGATGTCCCCCAAAGCTCTCTGCTCGATTTTCTCTCCTTTCCCTTCTTCTCCGAACTCCGGAAACTTAACATTTTTCACTTCCATTTCATTTACCTCCTTTGTACTGAGCTTGTCGAAGTACTTTTTAAAGCTCTTCTTCCGGGAACTCCTCTTCTTCCTCTGGGAACTCCTCTTCTTCTTCTGGGAATTCTTCTTCTTCCTCTTCGAATTCTTCCTCCTCCTCTTCGAACTCTTCTTCCGGAAATTCCTCTTCGAGTTCTTCTTCAGTTACTTCTTCCGGAATTTCTGGTTTTGCTTCGATTTTCTCCGCGACTTTCTCTTCAACGGCTAGCCCCGCACCAGTTGGGGTCGGGGCAAGCGAAGGCGGCGCAATTTCGATTCTTTCTTCTTCTCTAATTGCAGCAACTCGAGCGGCAGCCTTTTTATCCTTAATTCCGGGTTGGCATAAAAGTTTTAAAATATTTCCAAGGGTGAGGGGAATGGCTGAATTAATGGGTGTATTGAGAGAAACAACATCGCCAACCTCGAGCTCCTTTATTTCTCCGGTAGTTAGGCTGGTTTGACCCAGAGCGATCTGTGCAGGAATTGCGATCTGGGAGAGAAGGGCAGGAGTCAGCCGTGAAAAGTCCAAGGGCCGTTCCCTTTCTTTGCCTTTATATTTTCCTAAGAGATTTTTTAAGGTGTTCCCTAGATAACCCATAAGGATTCTTCCGGGAGGATTGTCTGCCAGGGCAACTTCCGCGCTAAAGCTGACGAAGGTCGCCGAGGTATTGATGGATGAATCCAAAGTGACATCCGGAGAACTAACCATTGAAAAAGAAGGATTCTGAACTACATTCTCAAAAGCGGCGACATATCTTGGAAGATACTCGGTGATGGAAGTGGTGAAAATGGTATTTTCCGAATCGGTCAGCCCACGGTTCATAGGCTCAAGATCATGGCTTCCCAGGGCATAGTTGATAATGGAATTGGCAAGTGAGAGATCAAAGAACAAAGAAATTGGATCATGCAGGTCCGGGATAATGATTTTCCCTTGAGCCACCGCTCCGGTTAAAGTTCTTAGGAAATTCAGGTAGGTGGTTTGCTCAACGTTCACCGAAAAGAGCTCGACTGCCATTTTTAGGTCGATTTTTAAACGTTTTAGGAATTGTTCTATGAAGCGGTAGTGAATAAGGAGGACCTGGTTGAGTTCTTCCTTGGATAACCGGTCAAAACCGTAAAGGCCGGTCTTTACCTTCTTGACCAGGACTTTGGGAGGTTTATAGGTAGTCCAATCTCCGATAGCCGGAGCAAGTTTTACGGTTATTTTTTGAGCTGCGATTTCAGGTTTGCTTATCTGCCGTTCTGCCACATTTCGACTCGCTTTCGCTCTGTTTCAACTAAATTATGATAATCTGTTTATAAATTGAGAAATCATGTCGGATGCCATTCGGATTATAGTAAGGTTCCCACTCATGGCTCTTTGGAGCTCTAGAGCTTCGATGGTTTCCCCCAGGTAAAAGACATTTGATTGCTCAAAGTACCCGGAAGTGATCGAACCGGCCGCTCCATTCGGAACTTGAGCATCAGCTGGACTTCCGGAGGCTGGGGTCTCAGCAAAAGTTGTTCCTTGCGCCTGAGCCAGTCCGCTTGGGTTCTGGAAATAGGTTAAGGCGATCTGGTAGCCAGCAGGAGTTCCTTGGTACAATAAATTTCCGTCATTATCCCAGGAATAATCGTAAATGCTTCTATCTTCAAGATCGATAGGGACCAGGTTGCCGGAATTGTCCAGCCCATAGACCGGCATACCATTTGAGGTCAATCTTCCGCTGTCGTCTTTTTCAAAATTTCCAGCTCGGGTATATAGATAACTGTTTCCACCATCTGGAGAAACAATAAAGAGGCCATGTCCAGAAATATATAGGTCTATACTTTTTCCTTCGGTGGGTTCCCCTGACGAAAAGTCAACCGAAACATTCGAAATTGCCATGCCTTGTCCGAATTGCCTGGGGTTGGTGCCTCCAACATGGTTGTAGGCGGCAGTTCCCCGGCTCAACACCTTTTCAAAAATTGATTGGAAAGAAACATCTATTCTTTTGTAACCGGTGACGTTCATATTAGCAATATTGGATGAGGTGGCTGCTAGGGCGGCATTATAGGCCTCAATCGCGTTTTTAGCTTGGCTCATGATATCAAGCATCTTTATTTACCTCCTTTGCGGCAAGGATCTTAATTTCGGTCAAATTGACCTTGGCCTTTTTTAAAGCCAATTCTAATTCTTTCAGCTCGACCTCAATTAATTTTCTGGTTTCCTCCGGGGCTTGGATTTGGATGGAGACCATTCCGGATCTGGAAGTCAAGGTTAAAAGAATTTCTCCAAGATTTTCAGGTTTCAGCCCCAGTGTCAATTCAACTTTCCCTTTTTCTTTTACAATTTTTACTTGTGAAAGGATCTGGTCAACCAGGAATTGCAGGTCAAGTTTGTTTAGTAATTTGCCTTGCAACTGCGCCAGGTAAAATTGAGGAGAAGCCTCCAAATTTGGCACCAGCCAACCGGTCTTTATGAGTAGACCTTGTAAAGTGGATTGAGATGGTTTTGCAAAATAGATAGCTGTTTGGTCAGCTGCTTGATCAGATACTGGAAGCGGTTTTTGCGGATTTGATTCTACGTTCGAAGTATGAGTTTCAGTGGATGCCAGTTCTATATCCGAGAAAAGATTGACCTTATCTGCCGGGGATTCAACATTTAGCAAGAAATCTGGGTAGGCGAACCAGGAATTAAAATCAAATTGGCCAAAGGGGGAGAAGATAAAGGCCAGGCGCCGTTGTTCATCTTCGAGGTAGTGCTGAAAAGAACGGTCGAGATTGCTTTGAGCATAGCTATCCTGAAACAGGCTGGGTTTAAAGGAAGTTTCTTTGACTTGAACTGGAGCTACATCCGCGGTCACGCAACTTTACCTCCATCCATGAAATTTATCGTAATTCTAGTCTAAAATCTTGCATAAGTCAAACCATGCCTGGGAGGAGATTCGAACTCCTACGCTTTTGAAGGCGCCAGCCCCTCAAGCTGGTGTGTCTGCCAATTCCACCACCCAGGCTTGGATTAGCCATTTTATCAAATTTTTCGGATGGCTTCTACTACTTCTTCCAGGTGCATGCCGCGAGAGGCTTTGACCAAAATTGTGTCACCGGGGCGAATTATTCTTTGAAGCTTGTTGATAGCAGGTGGTTTAGTGGAGAAGTGATAATCGGCATTCATATCTTTTGAAAGCTTACCGACAGAGATTAGGATTTCGCTTCCCATGTTTTTGGCAGTTCTTCCTATTCTTTTATGGGAAGATTTGGTGATCGATCCTAGCTCATACATGTCTCCGAGGACTGCAATTTTACGGCCTTCTTGGGCAGATAAAACTTTTAAAGCTGCAGTCATGGACTGAGGATTTGCATTATAAGTATCGTTTATGATTCTTATTCCATCCGGTCGATCAATGATTTCCATACGATTGCTTGAAGGTCTAAAGGATTGAAGCCCTTGTTTGATGGATGTTTTATTTGCCTTTAAAACTTTCGCAGCCGCAACCGCGGCCAGGGCGTTATAAATATTGTGTTCGCCCGGAATAGACAATTTTATCCCGTTCAGAGCTTTTGGCGTTATATCTGCTTTTTCCAGAATCCCAAAAGTTATGACTCTGGACTTTGGGCACTGGACTTTAGACAAGAGATGCTCGAAGTGTTCATCGTCCGCATTTATCACAGCAAAATCGGTTTTGGACTGGTATTTGAAGATCTCAGCTTTGGCTTTTGCGACGTTCCTTTTAGTTTTTAAGAATTCAAGGTGTGCTTCTCCGATATTTGTCACGACCGAAATGGTTGGTCGGGCAATCTGTGCTAATTCTGCGATTTCTTCTACTCTTTGCATGGCCATTTCAATTACTGCAGCTTTGTGTTTGTTAGTAAGCTTTAAAAGGGTGAGGGGGACGCCGATTTCATTGTTTAAGTTTTCTTCATTTTTTAAGGTTTTACATTCTTGCGAGAGGATGGAGGCGATCATGTCTTTGGTAGTAGTTTTTCCAACACTTCCGGTCACTCCAATTATCGGAATCTTGAATTTACTGCGATGATAAGCGGCAAGATCTTGGAGGGCTTTTAACCCATTTTTGGTCTCAAGAACCGCAGCCCCCTTGCTTATTGCTTCAGGAATGAAATCCCGTCCATCGTAGTTTGGGCCTTTAATTGGGATGAATAGATCTCCGGGCTTGATCGTGCGTGTGTCGGTCGAGATATTTTTAATGACGCGGGACTCATGACCGGTGACTCGTGACCCTTTTGTGATTTTGAGGATCTCCTGGAGAGTGAACATGACTAAATTATAGCAGAAATATATATCTCTGTGGTAATATTAGAGGCTTACAATGTAAGCTTTACTTAACCTCTGCTGATTCCAAGAATGCCTTATTGGATTTAAACTCTTTCAGTCTTTCGATCAATTGCTCGGTGGCGTCCGCAGTTTCATAGCTATCCATGATCTTTCTGAGCAGCCAGACCTTCTTGAGTTCTTTTTCCTCAAGCAAAAGTTCTTCTCGGCGGGTGCTGGAAAGTCTGACATCAATGGCTGGAAAGATCCTGCGGTCCGAGAGTTTGCGGTTAAGGTGAAGCTCCATGTTTCCAGTCCCTTTAAATTCTTCATAGATGACATCATCCATGCGGGAGCCGGTATCGACCAGGGCGGTAGCGCAAATGGTTAAACTCCCTCCTTCTTCGATGTTTCTCGCCGCTCCAAAAAATCTTTTGGGGCGATGCAGGCAGGTTGGATCAAGACCCCCAGAGAGAGTTCTGCCCGAGGGCGGGGTAACCAAGTTGTAGGCGCGTGCCAGACGGGTGATCGAGTCCAGCAAAATAATCACATTTTTTCCAGCTTCGACCAGGCGCTTACAATGTTCAAGCAGTAATTCAGAGATCCGGATGTGATTTTCTGGCGGTTCATCAAAGGTGGAAGCCACCACCTCTCCTTTTACTGATCTTTGCATGTCCGTGACTTCTTCCGGACGCTCATCCACCAGCAGGACCTTGATGATTGTTTCAGGGGAGTTTTCCGTGATGCTGTTGGCAATATTCTTTAAGATCGTGGTTTTTCCCGCTTTGGGTGGAGAGACAATCATGGCGCGCTGGCCCATTCCAATGGGAGCCAGGAGATCGATCAGGCGTGAGGCGATCGGGCATTTGGTATACTCAAGAGTATAGCGTTTATCCGGAAAGATGGGGGTCAAATTTTCAAAAGGGACCCTTTCTCTGGCCTGTTCCGGATCCGTCCCGCTGATGGCTTCGATCTTCAGTAAGCTGTAGTATTTTTCACCTTCTTTGGGGGGACGGATCTGCCCTGAAACCAGATCCCCATTTTGCATATCGAATCTTCGAATCTGGGTTTGTGAGACATAAACATCTTCACGGCTGGGCAAGTATCCTCCGGTTCGCAAGAATCCGTATCCCTCGGGAAGAATTTCCAGGATCCCTTTAGCGAACATGTATCCGTTCTTTTCGGTTTGAGCCTCGAGGATCTTAAAAATCAGATCGTGCTTTTTGAGTTGGCGATGGTTGGGAATTTTTAAATCCTTAGCTACCTCATAAAGCTGTTGTATGGTTTTTCCTTCCAGTTCTACGATGTCCATGGTTTCTCCTCCTTATAGGGATAATAAGATAGATTAATCATTTTTTGGGTTTGAAAGATAATTAGGACTCAAAATAGTGAGGCCTTTCGATTTGCTAATTACATAGTATTATATATTTGCCAATTTGTCAAGTAAAAATTATTTGCCGCGGGGGAGAGTCGAACTCCCACGGTGTTACCCACACGATCCTGAATCGTGCGCGTCTGCCAATTCCGCCACCGCGGCATCGAGCGAACGAAGTGAGTCAAGATGCCGCTGGTCGGAGTCGAACCGACACTGGGGTAAACCCAACCTGATTTTGAGTCAAGCGCGTCTGCCAGTTCCGCCACAGCGGCATAAAATTATTCTTTCAGAAATATCCCCATCTTGCGATATTTATGGTAGCGATCGGCGATTAATTCGCGATGGGAAAGAGAAAGCAACGGTTTCAGATGCTTAATTATAGCAGATTTTATAAAAGATGCAGCAAGTTCAGGATTATTATGTGCTCCACCCACCGGTTCCTTTATAATTTCATCAATGATGCCTAATTGCAGTAAATCTTTTGCCGTAATTTTCATGGCCATGGCCGCATCATTTGCTCGTTTAGCATCTCGGAAAAGGATGGAAGCGCATCCTTCAGGAGAAATCACGGAATAAATTGAAAATTCCAGCATTAGGACTCGGTTTCCCATGCCGATCCCTAAGGCTCCACCCGATCCTCCCTCACCCGTGATCACGACAATGAAAGGGACGGTGAGTTCGGCCATCTCTCTTAGGTTTTTGGCAATGGCTTCGGCCTGCCCGCGCTCTTCCGCCCCGATCCCCGGATAAGCACCCGGGGTATCAATGAGTGAAATGATCGGCTTTTCATAGCGTTCCGCAATGCGCATTACGCGTAACGCTTTACGATACCCTTCGGGATTGGCCATGCCAAAATTCCTGGCAAGATTCTCTTTGGTGGTCTTTCCCTTTTGATGCCCGATAACCACCACCGAACGGTCATTCAGCTTTGCAATTCCGGTAACCAGGGCCGGATCATCAGAGAAATTCCGATCACCGTGAAGTTCAATAAAATCTTCAAAAATTAAATCGATGTAATCCAGAGTGGTCGGTCTCTGCATGTGGCGGGCAACCTGGACAATTTGAATGGGGGTAAGTTTCGAAAAGATATCTCGCCGCAGGGTTTCGATTCTCTTTTCCATCATTTTTGTTTCTTGGCTCATATCCATTTTACCTGAGGTGGAGACCCGCTTAAGCTTTTCTAATTTATCATAAAGCTCAAACAACGGATTTTCGAATTCAAGCAGATTTTTTATAGCATTATCTTTCATGAAACCATTTTAATATCTTAGCTAGTATTTCTTTCATTTTTCTTCGCTCACAGACAATATCCAGCATGCCATGCTCCAGAAGATATTCGGAACGCTGAAATCCGGGAGGCAACTTCTGCCGGATAGTCTGCTCAATTACGCGCGGTCCGGCGAAACCGATTAAGGCTCCCGGTTCGGCGATATTGATATCACCCAGCATGGCATAGCTGGCTGAAGTTCCGCCGGTGGTGGGATCGGTTATGACGGATATATAAGGGAGCCCGTTTTCACGCAGTCTTCCTAAAGCGGCAGAGGTTTTGGCCATCTGCATGAGGCTCATGATCCCTTCCTGCATGCGAGCTCCGCCCGAGGAAGAGAAAAGGATAACCGGATATTTTTTCTCGATGGCCAATTCGATGAGGCAGGTTACCTTTTCACCCACCACCGATCCCATGCTTCCCCCCATGAATGAAAAATCCATTATCCCAATGGCGGTGTTCATACCACCAATCTTGGCGGTTCCTGTCACAATCGCTTCAGAAAGACTGGACTTTAACATGGCATCTTCAATTCTCTTGGTGTAGGATTTGGAATCAGTAAAGTTGAGAAAATTTTTGGATTTGATATGGGGGTTAATTTCTCTGAAACTCTTATGGTCTATAATATGTTTCAGTCTTTCCCCCGCGGTGAGTTTGAAGTGATAGTTACATTTGGGACAGACTTTTAGGTTAGCTTCTAAGTCTTTGGCAAAAATGGCCTCGTTACACTTATAGCATTTAACCCATAAGTTGCCAGGGATATCGAGTCTTTCGCGGACATAAGCAGTCTCTTTGGTTTCTTTTTTCCGCTTGAACCAGTCGTGGATGATCAAAGTGCTTGATATGATAAAGCAGAATATGGTATGATGTCAAGCTCGTGTGATTTGATCAGGGGGGATAATTATGGCTAAGAGATCAAAATCGGCAATGAAGCGTGTAAAGACTTCTAAAATGAGAAGAGCCAGAAATTTAGCTGCCAAGAATGAAGTCAAGAAGGCCTTCAAAGGAGCTGAAAGGGCAATTGCTGCCAAGTCTGCTGAAGCAAAAGAATTAATAAAAAAGGCAGTTTCAGCTATAGATAAGGCGGTGCAGCGCGGAATCCTACATAAGAACAAGGCCGCTCGCCAAAAATCTCGTTTGCTCTTGAAATACAATAAAACAAAGTGAAGGCTTGAATAAGAAATAGTGTTAATTATCATTGCGGCCACCGTCGCGGCTTGCATATTTATAGGCTGGAGCATTGGAGCAAATGATGCGGCAAACTGTGTTGGGGCTGCCATCGGCTCAAGAAAAATCTCCTTTCGTTTCGGCATTATTTTAACCTCTGTATTTGGCTTTCTAGGTGCAATTTTAATTGGCCATCGAGTTGTGAAAACAGTTGGAAAAGGCATTGTTCCTTTAGATAAGCTGGACCCGGCTATGGCGCTCTACATTGCTCTGGCGGCCTGCTTTGGTGCGGGGCTTTGGGTGATTTTTGCAACTTTTCTTAAAATTCCGGTTTCAACTTCTCATTCCATTGTGGGCGCAGTTGGGGGTGCGGGTTTAGCGCTGGGGGCGCCCGTAATGTGGAACAAACTTTGTAATATTTTCATTGGTTGGATTGCTACCCCTTTTGGGTCAGCCTTGATTGCTTTTGTTTGTTATTATCCTTTTAGATTAATTCTTTACCGCTTGATGCCTTATCGATTTAGAGAAAAGGGATTTACCGGGCTGATTGTTCTGGCCAGTGCTTACCTTGCTTTTTCCTGGGGTGGAAATGATGTGGCAAATGCCACCGGGGTCATAATGGGATCCGGTCTTACATCGTCTTTAGTAGCGACTTTAATTGGAGGCGCCGCAATTGTTATCGGAGTGGTAACCTGGGGATACAAGGTGATTGAGACGGTGGGATTTAAAATAACTCGCTTTATTCCAATCATGACTCTGGTTGCGCAGTTTGCCTCCGCCCTTAATGTTTACTTTTACACCATGCTGGGCATTCCTGTGTCGACTTCACACTCGATAGTCGGAGCAGTGTTCGGAGTGGGTTTGGTTACCGGCAAACACGTCTTTAATATTAAGTTGGCACGTGATATCGTTTTTGCCTGGGCGATCACTCCGTTTGCAGCGGGGTTTGTGTCGCTCCTGGTAATGACATTGATTAAAATGCTGGTTGGTATATAATTAAAAGCCTCTCGACTCGTGCCGAAAAATTGGTGCTCGCTCGGGGGCGAAGGAGGGAAAAAAATGGCAAATATTTTGAGTTGGATCGGCATGGAAAGGGAAAAGAGCGTTTTGGAGATTGCAAAAAAGCACACTGAAAAAGTTAAAGAGACAGTGGACAAACTAGAAAATGCCTTTGCTGCTTATGTAAAGGGGGATTTTGCGGCAAAGGATGCAGCCATCAAGGAAGTCATAACTGCAGAACGGCAGGCGGATTACATTCGGAGGGATCTTCTGGATAAACTTTCCGAAGGTATTCTCTTGCCTCCGGATCGTGAGGACCTGATCCATTTTGTCAAGCGTCTGGACTCGATTGCGGATAACGCCAATGCTGCTGGTCGATTATTTGAATTTTTGGATAAGCCGTTACCGAATGGGATCCCGACCAAGCTTTATCAATTTGTGAGGACCGCTCTTTTGGCGACAAATAAGTTGGGAGAAGCCATCGATGCCATGACTAAAGATAAAAGAACGGTTCTGGCAATCTGTACCGAAGTGGAATTACTGGAAGAGCAGGGTGACGAGCAAAAGAAAGAGCTTACCGGGATTATCTTGAAGTCGAACTTGGATGCCGGGACCCTGATCTTGCTCCATGATCTGATAGAATCGATTGAAGAAACCTGCGATCGGGCGGAGGATTCGGCTGATCTGGTTCGCATCTTTGCAGTTAAATGAAAATAAAGGCTTACGCAAAGCTTAACCTCTCTCTCCGGGTATTCGAAAAGCGATCGGATGGATTCCATAACATTGAGTCAGTCATGCAGTCCGTCTCACTTCATGATCTCATGACTCTGTCATTAATTCCTTCTGGGATTGAATTGACTTGTAGCGATCCAAAGGTGCCAAAGGGGAAGGAGAATATTGTGCATAAAGCGGCGGAGCTATTCTTGCAAGAAGGCAAAAGGCAAGAGGCAAAAGGCAAGAGGCAGAAGGTTGAAGGAGTGAAAGTACACATTGAAAAGCACATCCCTATCGCTGCTGGATTAGCTGGAGGATCAGCGGATGCGGCTGCTGTCCTTTACGGATTAAATGAACTCATGCTTCATGCCTCAAGGCTCTCACCTGAAGATTTATTAAAACTTGGTGCCCGGGTTGGTGCTGACGTTCCTTTTTGCTTGACGGGGGGGACCTGCCTGGTAAAGGGAAAAGGAGAAAACGTTGAGAAGCAGCAACCCTGGCCCAAGACCTACTTTATTTTAGTTTGTCCAGATATTCATGTTTCCACCAAGTGGGCCTATGAGGAGTTTGACCAAATGCATATTAACGTTCCTGAGGAAATAAAAAATGATTTAGAACCGGTAGTAATTTACAAGCACGAAGTGGTTTCAGAGATAAAAGATAAACTTTTAAACTTGGGTTGTTCGGAAGCGCAGATGTCGGGTTCCGGCCCTTCGGTTTTTGGCATGCTCAGACATAAAGCTGAAGCTCAAGAGATTTTTGACAAAATTAAAGGAGAATATCCGCAAAGTTTTTTGGTAGAGACGATGGATAAAGGTTTGGAATTAATATAGTTATAGAGCTTGTTTTGCGATATCGCCAATTCTATAAAGCATCTTTTCCAATTCTTTTGTTTTCTCTTCGAGTTTAGCAACTTCGAGATCAGCTGGAACCTCAAAAGGTTCGCCAAAAGCAATTACCACATCAGAAAAGGGCAAAGGAATTTCATATTTATCCCATCGCCAGAAGAGAGCGATTTTTTTCTTCATATAGATACCAACCGGTATCAGGGGATATCCGGTTTTTTGTGAAAAGTATAAAACCCCAGGCTTGATTTTGTGATACGCTGGTTTTGGCGGGCCATCCACTGCCAGGGCTAAATCAAATCCTTTCCTTATAGTGTTTAACATCCTTTGTGCGCTTTCAATTCTTTCTCCCGGGGTTCCGAATTCTGGATAGGGAACAATCTGATACCCATATTTTTTTGCATAATTGACTAAGATTTTTCCACGTAGAGAAGTTATAGGCATGATGCACATTTTAGTATGGCGAAAATAATAAATGGCGGGGAAGGATTGGCCATGCCAGGCTGCGAAAACAAGTTGTTTTCCTTGTCGGTGGGACTTATTTATGATTTCTCCGTTTACAATCTTGAGGCGAATCGTGCTGTTAAGGCTTATATTCAATAGCCAGAGAAAAAACCCGACAACCTCTGCAGTTAACTTTTGCATCATACCTTGTCGAGATTATATCATGCTTAGTGTATAATATCATCCATGTTGTTTTTTGTTTTTACCGTGGATGGTGACTGGGAAGGATATTATGATTCAACGCTTTCTGAAGAAAAAAGAAAGCCAAATGCGAGGCGCATGTTATCTTGGTTTGATGATGAAATTCAGCTTGCAGCAAAGGTTTTAAATGGTCGTTTCCTGCATTTTATCCATACTTCTCCAAGGGTCAGAGATTTTTTCTTGCAAGCCGAATTCATTTCTCGGTGGAAAGAGATTGAAATAAAAGGAGGGAGCATTGGCATCCATTGCCACGAAGACGATCCCCGGCGCGCCTATTTTTACGATAATCAAGAGAAAATGGAAAAAGCGATTGGTTTTCTGGCAGAAGGCTTAAGCGAAAAAGGGTTACAGCCTATGGCTTATCGAGGGGGCTATTTAGCTTTCAGCCCAAAAATTATTCCAATTCTTGAAGAAAACGCCATCTTTCTTGACTTTTCCTGCAAGCCGGGCAGATATCTTTTCCATGAAGGTCTTCTGGTTTCAGATTGGCGGGGTGCTCCCAATAATTTTTACCGCATGTCTTATGCCGATCATCGTAAACCCGGCAACAGCAACCTCTTCGAAATTCCATTGGGGATATATATCGAAAAAGATTCTTTGCGCAGGATCTGGAGAAAGGCCAAGGAGCTTAAAAAGCGGGAAGGGAAGGTGATTGTTTCAGTCCTGGCCCATTCTTATGAGTTTGGATCTTTTGCGAGGCGGCTCAAGATAAAATTGGCACTTTTAATTTTAAGGAAATATGGTAAATTTGTGAATGCAAGAGAAATACTTGATCTTGTGAAAGGGGAGGATAAATTATGAAGATTGGAATTGCCAAGGAAAATATACCTGGAGAAACCAGAGTGGCGTTGCTGCCGCAGGAGGTCGGGGAAATTATTAGGGCGGGGCATCCGGTGTTTGTGGAAAAGGATGCAGGAATTGGTATTTTTATTTCCAATGAGGAGTACGAAAAAATCGGAGCCCAGATAATCGAAGATCCGGTTGAAATTTACAATAAGGATATTGTGGTAAAGCTCAAGGCCCCTCGCCCTGAAGAATTTCAAATGCTAAAAATTAAGAATAACATCGTCCTCTCCATGTTTCATCATCAGCAGCAACCCTGGAACATTGATTTACTCAAAGCCGCTAATAGTGTTGTGGTTGCTTTGGAGATGTTGGAGAATGAGGCGGGGGAACGTTTGGTCAATTGCAATCGAATGAATGGGCAGCAAGGCATGCTCATGGCTTTTCATTATGCCTTAAAGGTTCCCGAGGAGTGCGGGATTTTAATGCTCGGATATGGTGAGGTAGCTTCGGGTGCTTTGGCGGCGGCCTTTTCTCTTGGGGCCTACGTAAAAATCTTGCGCAGAGGAGAATTCCCTCAGATTGAATACTTCTTAAAAGATAAGGATATGGTGGTCAATGCTTTAAAATGGCCCAGGGAGAAAAGAGATAAAAAAGAATATCTTATTACGCGACCGATGTTAAAGTTGTTAAATAGAGGGGCGATTATCATGGATCTTGCGGTAGATTATCCAGGCCCGATTGAAACTACTCGACCGACTACTCTCGGTGATCCTTTCTATCTTGAAGAAGAGATTAAACATTTTTCTATCTATGGATACCCCGCGCTTTCTCCCATTTCAAGTTCAAGGCGCTATAGCAAACAGATTGTGGGAATCGTTCTGGAGATCGCAAAGAAAGGATTGAAAAACGCACCCGAATATATTCAGAAGGCGGTGATTAAGGCGTAATGAATGAAAAAGGATATAAAATCGGCAAATCCGCCATAGACCGTGAAATAGAAGAACTAGCCAGAAAATATAGCCTCCCCCAAAACCGGGAATATTTTCGCCAGCTCTTTACTACAGTGGTAAAGCTCCATCTGGATAAAGCAGATGAAAGGGATCTTTATCTTGCCAATGTCTCTTTAAAAGAGCTTCGCCATATCTTTCGAACCTTCAAAACCTATCGAAATGTAAGAAAAGTGGCGATTTTCGGTTCTCATCGAAGCTCCCCAAAAAGCAAAGAGTACAAAATGACAGTTGAGTTTGCGAGAGAGATTGTAAAGAAAGGATTCATGGTGATCACTGGTGGAGGGGGTGGGGTAATGGAGGCGGGAAATCGTGGGGCTGGCAAAAAGGGTTTCGCGGTTAAGATAAAGCTTCCTCAAGAGTTAGAACCAAATCCCTATGTAACTCGCGGTGAAAAGCTGATCATGGTCAGATACTTTTTTACCCGAAAGCTGGCTTTTATCAAAGAGTCTGATGCCACGGTTCTCTTTCCGGGAGGATTTGGGACCCATGACGAGGCTTTTGAGGTTCTGACCCTTTTGGAAACCGGCAAATGCAGCCCGAGGCCGTTAATATTCGTGGAGGCTCCTGGGAAAAAATACTGGGGAACCTGGCTTCGCTTTTTGAAAAACGAATTATTGAAAGGCAGGTTTTTAACTGAAGAAGAATTTAAATTGTTCAGGGTGGTGGGCTCGGCAAAGAAAGCGGTTGAAGAGATCGTTAGCTTTTATCGAAATTATCACTCTATTCGGTACGGCAAAGAAACAACTATCATTCGGATGAATCGAAGAATCCCGGTAAATGAATTAAAGAAATTAAGCAAAAAATATAAAGCTATAATTTCTGGTGAAATCCTGCCAAGTGGTCCTCTGCCCGCTGAGGTTCGCAATAAGGAATATCTTGAGCTCCCCCGGATTTGCATGTGCTTTGATAGAAAAAGCTATGGTGGATTGATGGATTTGATAAGAGACCTGAATAAAATTGGTTAGTCTTCCTCGACCGGAACAAACTTTATTCCTTCTTTTAGATAGTTGAGAATAAAAGGAGCGATGAGGGTAGTGGCAAAGGCCACCATGACCAATATGGAAAGATGATTTTGGGTGATGATGCCGAGTTGCAGCCCGATCAAAGCGATAATCAGTTCGATTTCGCCCCTTCCATTCATTCCCAGCCCCATGATTAAAGATTCCTTGGATGAATTTTCAGACAGGATGCCCCCCAGATAAACCCCAAACATTTTCCCAAGAAAGGCAGCCAGAAAAAGGGCCAGAACAAACCAGAATTCTTTTAGAATGACTGCCAGATTTATTTTCAGAGCGATGCTCATGATAAAGATTGGACCCAGAAAGCCATGGGAAATAGCCAGAAAGCGATCATGCATTTTCTGAAAGAGCGAAGCGCTCATGATTTCTTCGCGTACGAACAGTCCCGCAATGTAAGCTCCCAAAATAAAGGGCAGGCGAATGCTTTCTGCAAAAATTGCAAAAAGGAATCCCATGAGCAAGGCAAAGGTGAACCCTTTTCCGCGCCTGGTAGAAAAATACTTTGAAACCCTGGGAAAGATTAAATATCCTATGGCCAGGGTCACGCCAAAGAAGAGAATGACTTCCATGGTGGTAAGCATTCCATCCAGGAGAGTAAACATACCGAGTTGAGTGGTTTTGATAATAATTGAGATAATAAGGAAAATAACTATGTTGTCAAAAATAGCCGCACCCATCATGTTGTAACCCAGTCTTGATTTTAGAAGTCTAAGATCGCTTAAAATACGGCTTTTGGTGACCATGGAGGTGCCGGAGATGGCAGCTC
>Ga0111227_1031_pt1 | contig 23186 bp, 20 predicted proteins | sample DeeMarSWOR152_54_FD_80391 | JGI IMG/M metagenome (GOLD analysis project Ga0111227, IMG submission 80391) | candidate division WOR-1 bacterium DG_54_3 | reverse complement strand
ATTCCCTCGAAGGACAGTTCGGGAAGGCTAAATCTTCAAGGTCGCTTTCGGAATTTCCAAAATCATATCAGCTATCACGGTTTTGGGGATGCTTTCAAGTCAATATGCAACAGGCTCTATGATAAAAGGAAAAAGTTATGAAAGTTATGAAAGCCTGACCCCAAAGAGTATTAGCCTTTGATAAAGTGGGCTCCCCGACTCACGGGGTTGTTGATTGCGGCGTACGTGATTAACTGCGCGACCTGGATTCCGTGTTTTAATCCAACCACCTTTGCATCCATTTTTGCTTCTTTATAGAACTTTTCAATCCTGTGACGGAGATAATCCAGGTCAGCCTTTGCTCGCTCCAAGCGCTTTTCTGTCCGGATGATTCCAGCATAGTTCCACATTGTCGACCGGACTGATAACCAATCCTGGTTGATCAAGGCAGGGTCAATCTCTTCCTCTTTTTCTGGATAATACCACTCATGTATATCCGAAGGCTTATAAGGCGCTTCTGGATTAAAACGGGAAGCAATATATTTAGAAGCCCTTGTTCCCCAAACCAATCCTTCTAACAAAGAAGTCGAAGCCAAGCGATTTGCTCCATGGACACCTGTACAAGATACCTCTCCAACAGCGAAGAGACCTTTAAGAGAGCTCTTTCCCCAGCTATCCACTAAGATTCCCCCACAACAGTAGTGGGCTGCAGGAACTACTGGTATAGGCTCTTTTGTTATATCGATTCCGTATTTCAAGCATGTCTGATAGATATTGGGAAACCTTTTCTTGATATCAATCTCCGCATAAGAAGCTAAATCCAGGTAAACGTAGTTGATGTCGCTGTTAGTCATTTCCTCATAGATCGCCCGAGTGACCTCATCACGAGGAGCTAGTTCTCTTTTCTTGCTATAATTTTCCATAAAAGTCTTGCCATCTTTGGTCTTCAACCGGGCACCCTCTCCCCTGACTGTTTCAGAGATCAAAAATCCGGCCGCATCCCGATGAAAGAGTGAGGTGGGATGAAACTGAATATACTCCATATTGACAATTCTGGCACCTGCTCTGTAAGCCATGGCATAGCCACCTCCTATAGCACCTCTCGGATTCGAAGTATAAAGGTAGACAGCGCCACATCCTCCAGTAGCCAAGATTGTGTAAGGAGCATAAATATTTTTGACCTTTTTGGTTTGATTATCCAAAACATAAGCCCCGATGCATTGAGTCTCTTTGTAGTAAGCCACAGGGTTTTTTGAATGATGGGGCACAGTCAGAAGGTCCACTGCTGTATGATCTGACAGAAGGGTTACATTCGTATAGCTCTTCAAAGCCGCGATAAATTTTTCTTCTATCGTCTTTCCCGTTGTATCCTTTATATGCAGGATTCTTCTCCGAGAATGCCCGGCTTCCTGAGCGTAGTCTAAAGAACCTGGGGAGCTGCGGGAGAATGGAATCTTCAACTCTTTAATCAATATATCATCTACAATTTTTTTGCCATCAGTGGCTAAAACCTCGACTGCTTCAGGGCTATTGATCCCGTCTCCAGTTTCAATGATATCTTCTTTTAAAAGCTCTGGATGGTCATCATATCCAAGGGAAACGATTCCCCCTTGAGCATAATAGGTATTGGATTCTTCCGGATTAGAATTTTTAGTAATGAGAATAACTCTAAGGCCGCTTTTCGCTGCTTCGAGAGCCGCACTGGCTCCCGCGATTCCACACCCTATGATTAACAGATCAACACTCAAACTCTTTTCTTCAGCCATTATCTTTTAATCCAAAAATTCAACGCTTATATCAACTGATCTATAAGAGTGGGTCAAGCTGCCTACAGATATAAAATCGATCCCTAAAGAGGCAATCTCCTTAACTCTTCTTAAAGTGACTTTTCCCGAAACTTCCAGGGGAACCGTCCCTTTTACCCATTTGACCACTTCGCCTATTTTTTCGAGCGGCATATTATCAAGCATGACCATATCCGCTCCACTTTGAACAGCTTCCTTAACGTCTTCAAGACTCGTTGTCTCAACCTCAACTTTTATTCCCTTTTTTACCCTTTTTTTGGCACGTCTGACTGCCTCTTGGATACCACCTACAAGCTTAAGATGGTTGTCTTTTATCAGCACCATGTCTGAAAGATTGAAACGGTGATTCACGCCCCTCCTCCCATCCTGACCGCGTATTTTTCTAAAAATCTCAGGCCTGGAGTTGTTTTGCGTGTATCGAGAATCTTCGTGTGGGTTCCTTCCAGGATTCTGACAAACTTCCATGTTGTAGTGGCAATACCTGACATACGCTGAAGAAAATTCAAAGCTGTACGCTCACCCTTGAGAATAGAAATTGAATTGCCTTTAAGCCTGGCCAGGATATCCCCTTTTTTGAAAATTTGCCCGTCCTCAAAAACATTTTTGAAGCGAATAGATGGATCAATCTTTCCAAAAACACTTCCTGCAACTTTGATTCCAGCCAGAATGCCTTGTTCTTTTGCTAAAATGATGGCCTCGGATTCAGAATCAGGGGGGATAATGTTTTCTGATGTGATATCGCCGCGAGGCATGTCTTCTTTCAATGCCACTTCAATAACGGCGTCTAACTCTTTTCCCTTCATGGTAGAGATTATAAATTTTTCACAGCTCCCAGTCAATTTACAGGGTATTCCTTAAAAATTCGCGATAGAACATAAAGTTTGACTTTAATCCAACAGAGGAATTAATATACAAAAAAATGGCAAAAAACAAGTTTTTCTATGTTTTGCTGTCTTTTGCTCTCTCTATAGTCCTCATCTTGGTTCTGCTCTCTTTCATTGATACTGAAGACTTGACGAAGACCTTTACTGAAATTGACTATTCTTATCTTCTCGTGTTCATTGCAATCGCTCTATTTGCTGCAGGGCTTCGTGCCTGGCGTTATAAATTGCTCCTCTATCCTCATTCTATAAGCTGGAGAAATATCATTCTGGTAACTTTGATCCGCAATCTGTTTGTCGACCTTTTTCCGGCACGGATCGGTTCTCTCTCTTATATATACATTTTGAATAAGAGATTAAATTTTTCATTCGAGGTAGCCACTTCAACTTTTGTTGTGGCCATTATGTTTGATTTCCTCACTCTCAGCCCTTTTTTGATCTTATCCATTTTTGCCGTGGGCCTTGGTACAACAGCCATCTCAACTTTGTCTCTTCTCATCTTCTCTTTCCTCTTTTTCCTTATCATTTTCGTTATTTTTTGGAAAATAGCACAAATATCATCTTTTCTTCTAAAAATTTACAGGCTTCTGCTCAAGCTTTTTAAATTAGAAAGCAAGAGATGGAGTGGAATAACAATCGAAAAATTCCATTTAACCATTGAATATCTCTCTAAAATCAAAAAGAAAAAAATTTACGGGCGCATTCTTTCTCTCTCTCTTCTTATCCGGCTTGCCAAATACAGCTCCCTCTACTTTCTTCTTCTCTCTTTACTCCGAACTCATGGTTTTACATTTAAAAACCTGAGTTTCTGGAAAAATATTCTGGGAATAACTGGGGCAGAGCCTGGCTATTCTTTCAGGAATAGGGGTACATCTCATTACAAACCTTTATGAGTATTCCTTGGGAATACTTGCAATTCTGATACTTACTTTCCCTTTGATGAAAAAAACAAAGAACAAAAAAAATTAGAAATTTGCGTTTCCTTCCTCTATTTAATAAAATAGATGCGCTATCTCTGAGAATAAATAAGTGCTTCTTAAATCTAAAGTTTATGTTCAGAATTTCGAAATATTAAAGAAAACCACTTTACCTGGATTATTCACGAGTCGAGCTTGCCGTAGACGTCGTTGCGAGGAGCAAAGCGACGTGGCAATCCTCCGTTATTGCTGTAATTGTCGAAAGTATCGGCATTTTTTATGAATAATTCAGGTTTATAAATATCTAATAATCTCTTGTGAGATCAATCAAACCTTCTAGAATAGGTGTCTAAAATGGCAAAAAAAATAAACAAAGAATTGGATACAAGAAGAAAGAAATACATTAAAACGATTCTCAGTAAAGACAACGAACAGTTGAAATTTTGCGTTCTCGGAGCTGGCCATGGTGGCCTGGCCATGGCTGGCCATCTCGCTATTAATGGTTTCAAAGTCAAACTTTATAACCGAAGCCGAAATAAAATCCTTCCAGTTATAAAACGAAAAGGTATTAAGGTCGTAGGAGAAGTCAAAGGTTTCGGGAGGGTTGAGAACGCCTCCACCAACATAGAAGAATGTCTTGAGGAAACGGATGTCCTCATGGTTGTCGTCCCGGCCACTGCTCATAGCTCTATAGCCGAAATCTGTGCGCCCCATCTCAAAGAGAACCATGTTGTCATCCTCAATCCTGGCCGGACAGGTGGGGCTCTGGAGTTTTTAAATACCCTGAAAGAACAGGGTGTAAAAGAATTTCCTTTTATTGCAGAGGCTCAGACTTTTCTCTATGCTTCAAGGGCTCTGGGACCTGCTCATGCCAGAATATTCTCTGTTAAGAATTCTGTTCCTCTGGCTACCCTTCCAGCTTATTGGATCCCAGGTATCCTTAAAATTATCAATCGTGCTTTTCCCCAATTTATTCCTGGAGACAACATATTCAAAACAAGCCTCGAAAATATCGGAGCTATCTTTCACCCCGCCCTCACAGTGATGAACGCAGCCTGGATCGAGGAAACACACGGCGACTTTGAATACTACATTCAAGGAGCAAGCCCATCTGTAGCTATAGTGCTCGAAAAGCTGGATAAAGAAAGGCTCGAAGTAGCAGGAGCCTTAGGCATAAAAGTCATGAGTGCCAAAGCATGGCTTTATACAGCCTACAGTGCTTCAGGAAAAAATCTGCATGAAGCCATCCAAGACAACCCAGGATATCTAGGAATCAAAGCTCCAGACCGACTTCACCACCGCTATATCGATGAGGATGTTCCTATGAGCCTTGTTCCTATTGCTTCCATTGGAGATATGTTGAAAGTTGATACTCCTACAATCAAATCCATTATTCACATAGCTTCATTAATGAGGGGGATAGATTTTTGGGAAACAGGAAGAACCGTTGAAAAACTGGGGCTCAAGGGAATGTCCATCAAAGATATCCGCCTCCTGGCTGTAGCAGGAGAAATATAAAAGTGACATCAAATGCTTCAAAAAAAATTTTAGGTGCTTCTCTGGGCAATTGCGTTCATGTCGCTGGTATTCTCAATTTCTTAAAACTGGCAGAACACTACGGTTATGAAACTCTATTTCTGGGTCCCGCTGTTTCCTTGGAAAGATTAAACGAGGCAATAAGGGAATACAATCCACATCTGGTTGCACTTAGCTACCGCTTAACTCCAAAGGTGCTGGAAAAATTATTGTCTTCTTTTAAAGAGGATGTTGGTAAAAACAGATGGCAGGACAAGACTTTTGTCTTTGGCGGAACCCCGCCCACTGCCAAAGTTGCCCAAAAAACAGAGCTGTTTGATGCAGTTTTTAGCGGTCTTGAGCCGCTGGAGCAGATAATCTCCTTTCTTGAGGGGAAAATAGAAGAAGAAAAAAAAGATATAATCCCTCCCCAGGCTCTCACCGAACGGATTGAGTTCAATGCTCCTTATCCCCTCCTCCGCCACCATTTCGGACAGCCTTCAGTGGAAGATACTGCAAGAGGGGCCAAAGAAATCGCCCTCTCTCAGGCATTGGACATCCTCTCTATTGGACCTGACCAGAATGCCCAGGAGAGTTTTTTCCGTCCAGATGAGATGAAAAAAGAGCAAGATGGGGCTGGAGGGGTGCCGCTCAGAAAAGCAGAAGAGCTTGAAGCGATTTACAACGCCACGCGCTGCGGCAACTATCCTCTGCTCCGCTGTTACTCAGGCACAAGAGACCTGATTCAATGGGCTGAGATGTCGCTTCAAACCATAAATATCGCCTGGGGGGCTATTCCCCTCTTTTGGTACAATCAGCTCGACGGCCGTTCAAACCGAACCCTTATGGAATCCATCACAGAAAATCAGAAAGCCATGAAATGGTACGCTGAGCATAAAATACCGCTTGAGGTGAATGAATCTCACCACTGGAGCTTGAGGGATGCTCCTGACGCCGTGGCTGCAGCAGCAGCTTTTTTGGCCGCTTATAACGCAAAAAAAGTAGGGATTGCTCATTATATAGCCCAGTACATGTTTAACACCCCATCTCGAACTTCCCCTCTGATGGATCTGGCGAAGATGCTGGCTAAGATAGAACTTATCGAGTCACTCCATGATAAAAATTTCACAAGCATCCGTCAGACGAGAACTGGCCTTGCTTCTCTCTCTCCAGATCCTGATGTTGCCAAAGGCCAGCTCTCTTCTTCCTGCTTATTCCAGATGGTTCTGGAGCCCAAAATAATACATGTGGTTGGGTTTTGTGAGGGAGATCATGCAGCTACTCCTGAAGACGTGATTGAAAGCACAAAAATTGCACAAGGTGTCATCAAGAGTTACTCCTTAGGCCCTCCTCAAATGCTGAATGACCCGAAGCTAAGGGATAGAAAGGATGTGCTTGTCAAGGAAGTAAAATACCTTCTCCAGGCTATTAAAGACCTTTCTTCTGGAAAAGAAGAAGATCCTTGGACGGATCCTAAAACACTTTCACAAGCTGTTCAAACAGGACTGCTGGATGCCCCTCATCTTGCGGGACGCCCACAAGCAGCAGGGAAGATAGTTACTCGAATTGTGGATGGGGCCTGTTACGCCATAGATCCACAAACTGGAAATCCTATGAGTGAAAAAGAAAGAATCTCTCGAATTTTGAATAAATGAAAAATCGCACTTCTCTCACTTATAAAGATCATTTTCATATCCCACACGGCGAGCTTCAAAAGATTCTCAATATTGCCCTCTCAAGAGGCGGGGATTTTTCTGAGGTATTCCTAGAATACAAAACCTATAATTTAATCAACATGGAAGAAGATATCATCAAGGAAACAGCCGAGAGTATAAGCCTTGGCTTAGGAGTAAGGGTATTATCAGGCGAAAAAACAGGATATGGATACACCAATGATCTATCTTTCGAAAAGATTAAGAAAGCCGCACTCACTGCAGCCTCCATCGCCTCCGATCGCACAATCAGAAATGCCTCTCCCCTCTCTTCGACTCCAATCCATCATAACTTCTATCCTGTCAAAAGACCTATTCACAAGGAAAAACTGGAGAGAAAGATCACACTTGTCAAGAAAGCCTATCTCTCTGCCCAAAATTTTAATCCCAAAATAAAGAAAGTGAAGGCATCCTTCATCGACCAAATTCAGCACATATTGATTGTCAATTCAGAAGGACTCGTGGCATCTGATGTTCGTCCACTTGTGAAACTGGTGTGTGTGGCAATCGGTGAAAAAGAGGGTAAAAGAGAGGCAGGCTTTTCAGGTGGAGGCGGAAGAATAGGTATGGAGTATTTTGTGGACCTGCTCACTCCAGAAGAAATTGGTAGAGAAGCTGCTATGGAAGCGTTGAATCTTCTGGATGCAGTGGAGCCTCCTGCGGGAGAAATGCCTGTTGTTCTATCTCCTGGCCACAGCGGAGTGCTCGTCCATGAAGCTGTGGGCCATCTTCTCGAAGCTGACTTTAACAGAAAAAAAACCTCCATTTTCTGGGATAAAATGGGTAAAAAAGTCGCTGCGAGCCAGGTTACAATCTTTGACGACCCCACAATACCCTACTTTCGAGGCTCTTATAACATCGATGATGAAGGCACAGCTCCAAAGAAAACTCTTCTCATCGAAAAGGGAACGATGACCGGGATGCTTCAGGACAGGCTTTCAGCCAAATTGATGGATAAGGAGCTGACAGGACATGGACGGAGGCAGGATTACGCCTCCATTCCTATTCCTAGGATGAGCAATACCTATATAGACAAAGGTGAGTATACTCCGGAGGAAATAATCAAATCTGTGAAGCGAGGATTTTATGCCTCTAAATACCAGGGGGGCCAAGTAGAAGATTCAGGTAAGTTCACTTTTTCTGTAAGTTCTGGCTTTCTTATTGAAGAAGGCAAAATCACAGCTCCAGTCAAACAAGCCACCTTGATCGGAACAAATATTGGTGTCTTGAAAAGTATTGAAATGGTCGGCTCTGATCTCGAATTTGGCCTCCAAACAGGAACCTGTGGAAAGGAGGGTCAGGAAATCCCGGTTGCTGATGGCTGTCCCACCGTAAAAATTTCCAGGATGACAGTGGGGGGATTGAAGTGAGAGATAAAGAAAAGTCAAAGAAGCTTCGAGAACTGGCCGAGAGTCTTGTCGCCTTTGCCAAGGCGAAAGGAGCGGATGAAGCAGAAATCAGCATCCTCGATGGCTATGAATTTGGTGTGGATGTGAGGATGGGAGATATTGAAAATCTTGTGCAGGCTGGCTCAAGGCTGTTCAGCTCAAGAGTCATCAAAGACAAAAAAACTGCCTTTTCTTCTTCCTCAGACCTATCAAGGGAAACCCTCCAGAAGCTCCTTGAAAATTCCATAAATCGTGCCAGCCTAGCCAATCCTGATGAATTTTCGGGTCTGCCACCTCTTCTGAGGAAGAAGATTGATATCTCGGCTTTAGAACTCTTTGACCCGGAAATCCCAGAGTTAGATTCAAAAAGAAAAATTGCCCTGGCAAAGGAGACAGAAAAAATCGCTCTAGAGGATAAAAGAATCTCCAATTCCCATGGAGCAAGCTTCGGAACCAAGGAAATTAAAACCTTATTTGCAAACTCTAATGGTTTCCTTCAGGAATATGTCCAAACATCCTGCAGCCTGAGTCTTGGGATACAAGCCGGGGGAACAGATAGCAAAGTGGAGGATTATTGGTTCTCAGCAAAGACGCATTTTAAAGACCTGGAAACGCCAGAACAGATCGCGAAAAAAGCCATAGAGAGAACCGTTCGTCAGTTAAACCCAAGAAAAATTAAAACACAGATGGTTCCAGTCATCTTCGAACCCATGATGACTTCATGGCTTCTGGGCTTTCTTTTTGCCTGTGTTTCTGGAGTTTCTATTTATCAAAAAACTTCCTTTTTAACGAATAAGCTCGGAGAAAGAATCGCCAACGAAAGGATTACAGTCTACGATGACGGTCTTATACCCACTGCACTCGGAACAAGACCATTTGACGCTGAAGGAGTCCCTTGCCAGAAAACTCAAGTGATCGATAAAGGAATCCTCAAGAACTACCTTTGTAACACGTATGCAGCCAGAAAGCTTAAACTCAGGTCCACAGGAAACTCTAGCGGAGTTGGAGTCAGTCCTAATAATTTCTATCTTGAGCCTGGGGAGACTTCTCCAAAGAAAATATTAACCTCCTTGGAAAAAGGCCTGATCTTGATAAGAACCATAGGTCACGGGCTCAATCCTGTGACCGGTGATATATCTAGAGGAGCTTTTGGTTTATGGGTTGAGAAAGGAGAGATAGCCTATCCTGTATCAGAAATAACAATCTCTGGCAACCTGGGAGAAATATTGAAAAAGATAGATATAGTGGGAAATGATCTTGATTTCCGGAGTCCTGTTTCAGGGCCGACAATTAAAGTTCAAGAGATGACGGTCGCTGGAAAATAGAAAATTTGATATATTACAAATTCTATGGGAAGCATCTTTTTTTCCGTGATTTTGGCAATTTCCTTTTAAAGGGAGGATGGGTAGCACGGAGTGCTCCTCCGCAACGCCCGCAGCGGAAGGGGTTGCCCACGGGGGGAAAGGAAAAAAAAGATGCTTCCAACGCGATACGTGATTTTATATACCTGGATTATTCACGAGTCAAAATCACCGGCATTTTTTATGAATAATCCAGGACATTATAAAAAGGAGAATAGACAATGAGAAAATTCAAATCTCTTGGCATTGCAATCATTTTCGCTTTGTTTTCGTTTGTTACCTGTACGCAAATGTCCACTGGTCCAAAAGTGCGCTCATCCAAGGCTGAGGATATGCTCAACCTCATTCCCAAGGACACAAGTGTAGCCTTATTTATCAACTTTCAAAGAATCGTGACAATAGAAGCTTTGGATAAGCTCATCAAAGAACAGATGAATAAGGAAATGTTTGAGAAATTCACAGATTACCAGAAATTTATAGAAGCGACAGGAATCGATCCTTTGAGGGATATATTTTTCATAGCTGCAGCTTCAACAGGAGAATTGGAAGAGGATAAAGAAGAGGGATTCGGGATTATAAATCTTAAATACGAGAAAGATACTTTGCTTTCCTGGATAAAAGAAAAAACAGAGAAAGAACAGAACCTCAAAGAAGAAAGGTACAACGGCTTTACTATCTTTACCATCAAAGAAAAGGATGAAGATATAAGCATTGCATTTATCAATGATTCAAATATCGTCGCTGGTAATAAAGGCGAGGTCCAAGCTGTCGTAGATGTCATACGAAAAAAGAGAGAAAATATTTACAAAAACGAAGCATTTTCTTCTTTGCTAGCACAGACGAATAAAGAGAGCATCCTCTGGGGAGGTGTGATTATTCCCCCTGAATTTAAGAAAAAAATCTCAGACAAACACCCTATGCTCAATATCATTGAATCTGTAAACGCCCTCTCCTTAAGCTTTGACTATAGAAACAAAAACATTATTATTGACAACAAAATCATGTGCAGAGATGAAGCTAAGAACCAGGAGATCGCTAACTCCTTAAACCAACTGAAAGCTATGGGCGCTGTGATCCAGATCCAGGATTTTAACCTGGGAGATATATTGAATAGAATTGAGATCTCTGCGGGACCTGACCATGTAAGAATCTACGCGAACTTCCCTGAGGATCTCCCCGAAAATCTTATCGATAAATTCACGAAAAAAAAGAAGAAAAAGAAAGAGCTGAATCAGAAATAATAAATGTTTTTATAACCTAATCAAACAAAGATAATGATCTCAAAAATGTAAAATATTATCCTTGGGAAATATTTCTCGCTTTCTTATTTCTTCCCGGTCACAAAGGAAAGGATAAGGACGACCGCGCCAAAACCTACTATTATCCAACTAACCATGCCTACGGAGGGAGAAAAAAGCTTTATAAGAATCCCTCCAACCAATAAAATGATGCCAAGTATGCGCATTTTGCCTCCATTTCACAAATATTTAATCATTTAAAATCTATTGAAATGAATTATATCTTGCAATTTTCTCTTAGGAACATGAAGCCTCCCATCTCCATCTTTCCAGTATTCCACTGAATCTTCCATCTCTTCTGCCAGAGGCTTCTCATCTGGATAACCCAACGCCAAGACAGAATCGATCTTATGACTGGCGGGAATTTCTAATATTTCCTGAACCTTATCTCTCTCCACAGATAAAAGCCAGCAACTGCCGATTCCTAGCTCCAAAGCTGCTAAAATCATGTTCTCTATGGCTGCACCTGAATCGTATTCAAATCCTTTCTCTTTAACATGAGTGTTGATGAGAGTAACGATATAAGCCACTGGTTCGTGACCAGGCTTTGGATTGCCTTCAGGGGCGATGTATGCAGCCCACTTCAGACAAGGAAAGAGCTGCTTCTTGGGTTCTTCCTCATCGACAACAATAAACTCTAGAGGTTGAAGGTTAGCTGCTGAAGGGGCGAATCTTGCAGCATTAACCAATTTCTCAAGAATTTCTCTCGGAATGGGCTCAGGTTTGAATTGGCGTATCGTCCTTCTCGCAACTATCAGCCCGTATAGGCTCATTTTCCTCCTTAGGATTCAATCAATTCTAAAGATTTTCACTTATTTTTGTGGATATTAACAGAATTCATCTAAAATGTGAAGGAAATAAAATAGTAAAATTAAGAACCTGAACTCATCCTTCTTTTCTTTAGTCGGATTTTGCCCCAAAAGTTTGTCTTTAAAAATTACCTATGATAGCTTAAATGATTTTGGAAATCCCTGGTTCAAATTTTACTCGCTCTAATTCGCACCCTCTCTAGTAACTACAAGAATATGTTTCCTCTTCTCTTTATCAAACCTTTCGATTGCATAGCGGAGAGTTGTCCTGGGTATTGCTTTCCCGTGCTTCAAAAGGAAACTCTCTAAGCGAGATGAATCGGCTTTTCCTGATTCTCTAAGAAGCCATCCATTGGCTTTCTGCACGAGGTCGTCATCATCTGGAAATAAGGATTTCGAAATCTCGTAGACATCATCGAGCATTTTTCCTTTGCGGGCCATTTTGATAAAAGATACTGCAGCGGCTCGCCTGATCCACCTATTAGATGAATGAGGCCACTTCTTTATTCTTTCTTTAAGCTCTGGGTATTTTAAAATGAGTTCGCCCAAAATATACAAACAGAGACCATCAACAGCTGCCCAGCTATCACAATAATTTGAGGTAAGCCATTTTTCTATTTTTAGGAAAAGGTCTTTCTCGAAATCTTTCTTGTATGCGGCCAGAAGGCCTATTGCCGAACCCTTGGCCTCCAGATAGGGATTCGGAAGGAGGGCATCACAGAGTTCAATAACATCATTTACATTCCAGTAGGGCTTTAGCGACCTGTAAAGTTCTTTTACCAAGAAGTCTAAATCTTTTGAAGAAAGCCCAAAAAGTTGAACTTGCTCTTTGAAGTATCTTTGTCCCTGTTTTGCTTTTTCAGGATCCGCCTTTTTCCCAAGAAAAGCGATGATTCGCTTTGCTGCCTGATGAGGTGTCTGTCTTTCACCTTTAATTTCCATTTTTCTCCTTACCGCAAGATAAATTGAATGGATAAACTTTCAAGATGGGAATTATATCTCATTCCAGTTGGAATTGCTAAAAACGCAAATTTGAGCCGAAAGTTATGCCTTTCGAAATCCGGTCATTTAAGGAAATAGAAGAAGTTGAATGACATATCAGATATTGAGACGTAGTCTCTCTTGTTATATTGATTTTCCGCGCAAATAGAACTAAAATGTCAAAAAACACCTGAAGGAGAAAATCTATGGAAATACTCAAGAAAGAAGGCCTCTACTCATGAATAACACAAACGAAAGAATCACAGACAAACTCAACTCGTTTTTCTACCCTAAATCCATTGCCATCATCGGGGCTTCGAGGCGGCCTGGAAGTGTAGGGCACTCCCTCTTGGCCAATCTCATTGACAGCCGATTCCAGGGAATCCTCTATCCAGTCAACCCCAAAGCGACCGGTATCCTCGGAATAAAATCCTACCCAACAGTGACGGATATTCCTGATATGGTGGACCTTGCAGTCATCATCGTTCCCTCTCATGCTGTTCCGACCGTTTTAGAGGAATGCGGGAAAATGCACATCAACGGAGCCATTGTTATATCAGCCGGGTTTAAGGAAATCGGAGGTGAGGGAATTGAGCTGGAGAAAAAGGCCCAACAAGTCATCCAGGAATATGATATATCACTCGTCGGGCCGAATTGCTTAGGAGTTATTAACACCGATCCTCGATCATCCATGAACGCCACATTCGGAACACAAATGTCAAAAGAAGGAAACATCTCTTTCGTCTCCCAGAGTGGTGCGTTGTGTGTGACTGTACTCGATTATGCCATAGAATCCAACATCGGTTTTTCTAAGTTTATCAGCATGGGAAATAAAGCTGGCCTGACTGAGAATGAGCTTTTGCTCTATTTGAAAAACGATCCCAAAACAGACGTGATCCTCATGTACCTCGAAGACCTGGCCAACGGAAGGGAATTCATGAAAATAGCTAGGGAGACCACAAGCAACCTCTCTCACCCCAAGCCAATCATCGCTCTTAAAGCAGGGCGTACTCTTTTGGGAGCCAAGGCAGCTTCCTCTCATACAGGCTCACTCGCTGGTTCAGACAAAGTCTATGATGCCATCTTTAGCCAGTGCGGCGTTCTGAGGGGAGAAACTCTGGAAGAAATCTTTGATTATGTTAAAGGTTTCTCCAGTCAGCCTTTACCAAAAGGAAAAAATGTAGCCATTATAACCAATTCCGGCGGTCCAGGAATATTAGCTACCGACTCTTGTATCCGCCATGGTTTGAATATTGCTTCTTTTAGCCCCGGCACAGCAAAGAGCCTAAAAAAAATCCTCCCTCCCACAGTAAGCCTAAATAATCCTTTAGATTTAATCGCAGAAGCTCAACATGAGCAGTATGAGGCGACATTGAGGGAAATACTGAAAGACAAAAACGTCCATTCTTCCATCGTAATCGTTACTCCGACTACGTTTACGAAAGTAGAAAAAATTGCCGATTCCATCGTCAAAACAGCCAAAAAATTCCAAAAACCTGTCTTGTGTTGCCTCTTAGGAGTCTACGATGTCTCGGGGGGAATCGAAATCCTTGAAGAAAATGGAATTCCTTCTTACAGGTTTCCTGAATCAGCAGCAAGGGTTCTTTCTGAGATGACTCAATTCACCTGGTGGCTGAGCCGTCCTCAAACCGGTATAAAAAAATATAGAGTGAATAAAGCTAAGGCTGAGGAAATCATCGATTCGGTAAAAAAAGAGGGGCGTCATTTTCTTTTAGAGCACGAATCTTATGAGGTTCTCCAAGCCTACCGATTCCCTGTGATCAAATCTTTTTTCGCTAAAAACGAAGGCCAGGCTGTTGAGGCCGCCCAGAAAATCGGTTTTCCTGTCGTCTTGAAGATTACTTCTCCTGACATCCTTCATAAATTCGATTATGGGGGAGTCAAACTCAACTTAAAAAATAAAACTGAGGTTCGCAAGGCCTTTCATGAAATCATTGAAACCATCCTGGTAAAAAAGCCAGATGCAAATATCAGGGGCATGATAGTTGAAGAAATGGCCCCTCAGGGAAAAGAGATTATTCTGGGAATGAACAGAGATCCCCAGTTCGGTCCCATCCTGATGTTCGGAATGGGCGGAATATATGTCGAAGCTCTGGAAGATGTTACCTTTAGGCTTGCTCCTATCCGCGAACTCACAGCAAAAATGATGATCGCAAAGACAAAAACCTATAAGATTTTGGAAGGCTTCAGAGGCGAGCCAGCTTATGACGTAGAAGCGATTGCCGAATGTTTGAAAAAGCTTTCTCAACTCGTAACCGATTTTGAAGACATTAAAGAGCTGGATTTAAACCCGCTTATTGTCTTTGAGAAAGGAAGGGGCTGTTCCATCGTCGATGCCCGGATCATCTTAGGAAGCATTTAAAATCCGCGAAGATAGCCTGATTTTGGAAATGCGTCCGCTATTCGAGATTAAATTGACAATCTCACTACCCCTGTTATAATAGGGTACTTCTATGGCCCTCTTTAAAAAAAGAAAAAAAACTAAAGTTTGCGTAATTGGCCTAGATGGCGTTCCCTATTCTCTCCTCATGGACCTTGCCCAAAAAGGAATAATGCCCGCCACTTCAGAAGTGATTGAATCGGGCTGCCTTCATCGGATGAAAGCAAGCCTTCCTGAAATTTCTGCCGTGAGCTGGACAAATTTCATGACCGGGACCAATCCTGGCACTCATGGGATTTTTGGTTTCACAGACCTCAAGAAAAACTCTTATGATCTCTGTTTTCCAAATTTTCTCGATTTAAAAACTGAGACTTTTTGGGACAAGCTCGGAGAAGCGGAAAAAAAATGTATCATCATTAACCAGCCCTCAACTTACCCAGTCCGCAAAATCAACGGAACCCTGATATCAGGCTTTGTAGCCTTGGAACTTGCGAAAGCTGTCCATCCTCTCTTTCTCAAAGCCAGCCTTGAGAAGATGGGCTATTTGCTCGATATTGACACCGTAAAATCCGGTAACAATCCTGAAACCCTCTGGCAGGAACTGGACAAAACCCTGAGTGGACGCGAGAAGGCCTTAGATTTATTATGGCAAGAAGATTGGGACTACTTTGAATTTGTCATCACAGGAACTGACAGACTCCACCATTTCTTATGGAGCGCTTACGAAGATGAAAATCATGTCTATCACCAGAATTTCCTCGATTATTATTACCAGGTCGATCGCCTGATAGAAAAAATCATAACCTCTTTTCTGGAGTTAACAGGAGACCGCGAAGGCCTTTATCTTCTATCAGACCATGGTTTTACTGGTATCGAACAGGAGGTCTACCTTAACGCATGGTTAGAAAAGGAAGGATATTTAGGATTTAACACTTCATCTCCTGAGAGCTTGGCTGAAATCATTTCTTCATCCAGAGCTTTTGCTCTGGATCCAAATCGTATCTACCTCAACCTGAAAGACAAATTCCCTCAAGGCTGTGTTGAACCCTCAGAGAAAAAACTTCTTAAAAAAGAGATCGCTCAAAAATTGGAAAGCCTGGAATATCAGGGAAAAAAAGTTGTAAAATGCATCTTTGATGTTGAGGAGATCTACTCAGGACCTTATCTTCCTCAGGGTCCGGATTTAATCGTCCTCTCTGAGCACGGGTTTGATATGAAAGGATCGGTAAAGAAAAAGGAGGTTTTTGACCGTTCAAAATTCCAGGGAATGCACACTTGGGATGATGCCTTTTTCTGGGCAAAAAAAGAATATGGTCCAGACCTCTCTATCTCTGATTTATCAAAAATTATCATGGGGAATTTTAAATGAAACTGGGGAAAAAAAGGGGGACTGTCCCCTTTTTCTGGATAAAAAAAGGGGACAGTCCCCTTTTTCTACTTTTTCTATTGTTGGGCCTCACGCTTCCACTGAGGGCTTATGTAGGACCCGGGGCGGGTTTTGCTTTTCTTTCTTCTTTTCTTGTGATTCTCATTACTTTCTTCCTTGCTGTATTTTCTTTACTCACCTGGCCTTTCCGCTTTCTCGCACGGATTATAAAAGGAAAACGGGCTTATAAGAAAAGCATTATCAACAAACTGATTATCCTCGGCTTGGATGGAATGGAGCCCACCCTTGTTGAAAAGTATATGGCTGAGGGCAAGCTTCCGAATTTTTCCAAAGTGAAAAAACAAGGCTCATATGCAAAGCTTCAGACAACAACACCTGCCATATCACCTGTGGCCTGGTCTTCCTTTATGACAGGCGCCAATCCTTCAAAACACAATATTTTTGATTTTTTAAGCCGGGACCCAAAGACATACCTCCCCGATTTATCTTCTGCCCGCATCGGGAAGCCCAAAAAAATCCTATCGTTCGGAAAATACAACATCCCCTTCTCAAAGCCAGAAATAAAAAACCTCCGAAAAAGCATTCCTTTCTGGAAAATCCTGGGAAAGGCGGGCATTTTCAGCACGATTCTCAGAGTCCCGATAACCTTCCCACCTGAGAAATTCTCAGGACACCTTCTTTCAGGTATGTGTGCACCTGATTTAAAGGGAAGCCAAGGCACTTTTTCTTTCTATACTTCAGATAATGAAAAAATAAGAAAACGGGAAGGAGGAATGAACATTCCTGTGACCATAAATGATGGAAGGATTGAAACCTACATATCAGGCCCGGAGAATACGCTTCTCAAAGAAGTCAAAGAAATTCAACTCCCTCTTAAGATTATCCTTGATAGAGATAAAGATGAGGCACTTTTAGAAGTCTCCGGTCAAAAATTTAAACTGAAAAAACAAACTTACTCAGATTGGATCAGACTGACTTTTCGACCAGGCCTAGCGATGAAAATAAGAGCCATCTGCCGGTTTTATATATCTCAGATTCAGCCCCATTTTGAGATGTACCTCACACCGCTGAATATTGACCCCGAAAAACCAGCCCTTCCCATCTCCCATCCTTTCATCTATTCAATCTATCTGGCAAAGCTCCTTGGAAGCTTCATTACCCTTGGAGAAGCCAACGACACCTGGGCTCTTAACGAAGGTGTCCTCAGTGAGGAAGCCTTTTTAGAGCTCACTTATTCAAACCACAAAGAATGGGAAGATATGTTCTTCAATGCCATCAGCAAAACAAAAAAAGGTCTGGTGACCTGTGTTTTTGAGACAACAGACAGCATTCAGCATATGTTCTGGCGATATCTGGATGAAAATCACCCGGCGCTGGAAAGAAGCCCGGCCAAAATGAGTGCAAAAGTAATCGAAGACCTCTATCAAAAAATGGATATACTCGTGGGGAAAGTTTTGGATAAAATGGATGAGCGCAGCATCTTGATTATCATGTCTGATCACGGGTTTAAATCCTTTCGACGGTGTGTGAATCTCAATTCCTGGCTCTATCTGAATGGCTATCTCAGCCTAAAGGAAGGCAAAAGAGAAAGTGATGAGTGGTTCAAGGATGTCGATTGGGAAAAAAGCAAGGCTTATGCTCTTGGTCTTGGAGGAATATATCTAAACCAGAAAGAAAGAGAAGCACGGGGACTGATCAATCCTGGTGAGGAGTCAAAAGCCTTAAAGCAGAAAATTATTCAAAAGCTCAACGGGCTAAGGGATGAAGAAGAAAGCACAGTGGCAATCAATAAAGTCTTTGACCGGGATGAACTCCCATCCGGTCCTTACAAAGAGAATTGCCCTGACCTCATCATCGGATATAACGAGGGATACCGTATATCCTGGGATTCAGTGACAGGAAAAGTCAATAACGTTGTTTTCGAAGATAACAGAAAAGCCTGGAGTGGAGACCATTGTATCGACCCTCGGATCGTTCCGGGCATATTTTTCTGTACACAAAAAATAAACACAAAGACACCATCCATCATAGATATTGCTCCCACAGCACTTGAATTGTTTGGCCTCCATATCCCTTCTCATATGGATGGACACTCACTGATAGACACAGAGGATCCCGCTCTAGCGAAGGCATCTCAAATTCCATGATGATGATTATGCTTTCTTTAGGATGGGTCCTGTCACGAGGTGCTCCCCCGTCCGTCCCCGCGCCACCCATCCTTATATTGATGAAATCAATCATCACGGAATTTTGATGATTACCATTCAAGCTAAAAATGAGAAGTAAAAAGTAGTATAATTAATAATATGAAGGAAAAGAATAATGAGTCATATAAATCGTAGAGAATTTATCAAATTAGGCCTGAGCGCAGGCTCTCTTCTTGCTATGGGAAGCAGTTCAGGCATGGTTACAAAAGTTTTCGGAAAAACAGACACGCCTAAAAAAGTCATCGTCCTCGGTTTCGACGGGATGGATCCCCGTCTCGTTAAGGCTTGGATGGAGGAGGGAACTCTCCCGAGTTTTCAGCGATTGCGCAGCACGGGAAGCTTCCTGCCGCTGCGATCGAGCATTCCATCCCAAAGTCCTGTGGCCTGGGCAAATTTTATAACGGGAACAGACCCAGGAGGCCATGGGATTTTCGATTTTCTCCATAGAGACCCTGAGCGATACTTCCCGGAATTCTCTGCTTCCCAGACAGAAGAGGCAAAAAAAACAATTTCAATAGGAAATCTTGTACTCCCTCTCTCTGGCGGAAAAGTAATAAATCTGCGTAAGGGAAAGGCTTTCTGGCAGATCCTGGAAGATCACGATATACCGGCCACCGTATTCAAAATGCCTTCCAATTATCCGCCTGTCGCCACGAAGCAGAGAACTATTTCAGGAATGGGAACACCTGATATCCTCGGTACAAACGGAATCTGCAACTATTACACCACTGAATCCACAAAAATTAACGAGGATATCGGCGGAGCGAGAGTCCATGAAGTCAGCGTGATTGATAATAAAGTAGAATCAAAGCTGCCTGGTCCAGTTAATCCTTTTAAAAAAGACAGGCCCGATTCAGCCATTGATTTTAAAGTTTTTATCGACCCTGTGAATCCTGTGGCCAAAATAGTCATCCAGGACAACGAGTTTATCCTCCAAGAGGGCGAATGGAGCGACTGGAAAAAAGTCAGTTTCAGAATGATTCCCACAAAGAGCGTGAATGGAATCTGCAATTTTCTACTCAAAGAGGTCCGACCCGAATTCAAACTCTATGTCTCACCTGTTAACATAGACCCTGGCAACCCTCTCTGGCCTATCTCCACTCCTAAGAGCTACACAGAAGAACTGGCAAAGAAATTCGGACCTTTTTACACCAAAGGCCTCCCTGCTGATTTTAGTTCCTTGAATCATGGTATTTTGAACGATGGAGAATTTCTTGAACAGGATGACATAGTTCTCAGAGAAAGGATCGAGATGTTTGACTATGAGCTGTCCAGGTTCGATTCCGGTCTTCTTTTCTACTACCTTTCCAGTACTGATCAGAGGAGCCACATGTTCTGGCGCTTTATCGACAAAGAGTGCCCTTCTTATGATGCTAAGCTGGATGCAGAATTTGGAAACGCGATCAAAAATATCTACATCGAAGCTGACAAAATACTGGCCAGAGCTATGGAAAAGGCAGACAAAGATACCACTCTGATGGTCATGTCTGACCATGGCTTTACCTCATTCAGCCGTCAATTCCATCTGAATACATGGCTCAAAGAAAATGGATACCATTCTCTTATAAACGAATGGAAGCAAGGCCAAAGCGATGTTTTCCTGAACACAAACTGGTCTAGAACCAAAGCCTACGCATTAGGCTTGAATGGTCTTTACATCAACCAAAAGGGAAGAGAAGGAGAAGGTATTGTTGAGCCAGGAGCGGAAAAAGAGGCTCTTGTTCGCGAAATTGCCCATAAGCTGGAAACCTTCCGAGACCCAAAAACTGGAGAAAGACCAGTTTTTCGAGCATACATTACCAAGGATGTCTATCACGGTCCCTGTGTGGAAGAAGCGCCGGAAATCATTGCAGGATACAACTCCGGATACCGCGGCTCTTGGGCTACACCCCTCGGCAGAATCCCCAAAGAAATCCTTGAAGACAACATAGAAAAATGGAGCGGCGACCACTGTGTCTCTCCTGAAGTTACTCCTGGAATTTTCCTATCCAGCCAAAAAGCCAAGCTCAAATCCCCCGCCCTCTACGATGTCACAGCCACAATCCTTAAGATATTTGGCATAGACATACCCAAGGAAATGAGGGGAAGACCGATATTTTAATCAGAGGAAATCAAATGGGAAAAGCCAAAATAAAACTGGACAAGGATTTAATGGATAAAGTTAAAAAATACGCTGAGATGTCTGGCTATTCGTCTCCTGAGGAGTTTATAACCCACTGCCTGGAGAAAGAGATTTCGAAATTGGAAGAATCAGATTCTGAAGAGGAAATCAAGAAAAAACTCAAGGGACTGGGCTACATCTCATAACCTGAATTATTCATAAAAATAAATAAAATATAAGATGTGGATTTTTAATTCTTTCTTCAGTAAGCTTTTCGAACTCATCTTTTTTCCCTTCCGCAGTATGAGTCCCTGGATCGGTATGATTATTATCTCGCTCTTAACAGGGTTCTTGATGCTTCTCGTCTTCCGTTTCACCTCGAATCAGGAAGGAATTAGGAAAGTAAAGAATAAGATAAAGGCCCATCTGCTCGAGTTTCGCCTGTTCAAGGACAGCTTGAGTATCTCTTTGAAAGCCCAAAGGAATATTCTCCGCCATAACTTAAAATACCTCAGCTATTATGGAAAACCTATGCTAATCATGATCATCCCCTTCATTCTGATAGTAACTCAGCTCAATGTCTGGTTTGGCTACCAGGCGCTAGAACCCGGTGAGACTACTATTTTAAAGGTCGAACTAGAGGAAAGTGTCAATCTCCTTAACATCGATCTTACAATCGAACCCTCCACAGGATTTGAGATCGAAACTCCTCCTCTGAGAATCAAAGAAGAGGGGGAGATAAACTGGCGTCTTAGGGCAAAAGAAAAGGGTCTTCATGATTTGACTATTGCAGCGAACAATCAGAGATTCACGAAAAAAGTGGCGGTCGCAGAGAAGCCCCTGAGTAAGATTTCGCCTCTGAAGGTAAGGCGGAACTTCATCAACGAGTTGTTAAATCCCGGAGAACTGCCCCTTTCAGGAGATTTACCGATTAAGGCCGTAGGGGTGATATATCCGGCCAAAAACATGAATCTCTTTGGCTGGCATATTCACTGGCTTATTGTTTACATTGTTTTATCCGCAATTTTAAGTTTTGCTTTCCGAGGCATTTTTAAGGTCGAAATCTAATCCACCTCGTAAAAATCAGGTGCCTTATCTAAGTCTTTCTCCTTTTTCATGCCCAGCAATTTATCAATCAGATTCTTCAGGTGTTTCAAATCAATGGGTTTTTTAATAAAATCATCAGCATCACTGCCTTCTATCTCATCCCTGAAAGTTGTTTTTCTGTAAAGACCGCTCATCAAGACAACTTTGACCCCTTCTAGCTCAGGATCATCTTTAACTTTCCTGCTTAGGTCTAATCCATGAATCTTGGGGATCAGCAAATCGGTGATCAATATGTCCGGCTTCTCTTTTTTTACTAAATCATAGCCTTTAGCACCATTTTCGGCACAAAAAACTTGAAATTTGTGTTTTCTTAGAAAAATCTTGAGCAACTTAAGGGCCGCCTTGTCATCATCCACTATTACAATTTTTTTACTCATTTATCCTTTGATTCCAAGTATAATTAATTTTTTTTAAAAATAATAGGGTGTCGGTTCTTTAAAATTTATTCAATCTTATTGAACCAAGCTATCTCCTTAAGTTCCCTCCTCTTCTTCTCCCCTGTAGGCCTTTTTTCATAATAGCCCATGGCCATGAGTGAGGCTATCTTATACTTGCGAGGAACCTTTAAAAACTTCCGGGCTTTTCTCACATTAAACCATCCAATCCAGCAAGTGCCCAACCCGAGCTCCTCAGCCTGAAGCACGATATGTTCGCCTGCAATCCCGATATCAATCAGATAAAAGTGTATGTTTTGGATCTGTTTCCCTATTCTGTTGGCAATGATATCCAGTCGAGCTAGTATCATTACAAGGACAGGGGCTTTGGCAGCGAATTTTGAGATAAAATAGATGCCCGAGAAGACCTCTTGGGCAAATTTGGCAAGGCTGCACATTATCAGCAGAAGGAGCCAGGCGGGCTGCCTCGATACAGGTTAGAATCTTTTCCCTTTCCACCGGCTTTTCCAGATACCGGCGGATGCTTCTTCGATTCTTGACTAGCTGTTGAAATGTCATCCTATCCTTCTATTAGTATATATTATTTTATATGCCCATTAAAAAACCAGTTCAAATTTTATCTTAATCACATCTTTTTTTCGTGATTTTGGCAAGTTCCTTTTAAGAGTGGATGGGTGGGGAAGGGGTTCCCCACGGGGGGATGGGTGGAGCGAGGACGGACGGAGGACACTCCGTGACAGGACCCATCCATAAAAAGAGTATAGCCATCACGGAAAAAAGATGCTTCTTTTTATTTTTTTTTGAATCTTACCAATTCTGCTTTTTCGAGAAAAATGAAGAAGTCGTATACATCCTGAACATTGATACGTCCATCTTCAGCCGAAACCGCTTTTTCTTTTTTGAAAGTAAACATTAAATCTATCTTTAAAAGAAATCAACCCA
>Ga0111227_1024_pt1 | contig 23755 bp, 22 predicted proteins | sample DeeMarSWOR152_54_FD_80391 | JGI IMG/M metagenome (GOLD analysis project Ga0111227, IMG submission 80391) | candidate division WOR-1 bacterium DG_54_3 | reverse complement strand
GGAAACTTTCTTGGAAAGATGCCATTAAAACTGAGGTTGATATGCTGATCGGAGGGCTCGAATACGAGCAGATATTAAAGACTCAGGGAATAGAGAACCTGAGAATTATTACTTGCGGAGAACGCGCTCCTAATCCAGCCGAATTGCTCAGCTTCCCCGAAATAGACGCCTTAATTGAAGAGCTAAAAGATAGCTTCGATGTGATATTATTTGATAGTCCTCCGGTACTCCCTGTAACGGACTCTGCAGTTTTAGCAGCTAAAGTCGATGGGGTTATATTAGTTTATCAGGCCGGAAGGACTTCGAGGCATGCTCTTAACCGGGCTAGGATCCAATTAGAAAATGTCGATGCAAAAATTCTAGGCGTTGTTATAAACAACCTTAAAGCTGAATTCATCGAAGATGTCACACCTTATCAAAGATACCGTTACTATGGATACTATGGAGAGAAAAAGGAGAGAAAAGAATAATACCTGCCTCATTTCTTTTCAGGCCATTGAAATTCCAGCGCTCTAATACAGCCTTCCATTCCAGACAATTCATTTCTATAGTGAACACTCGCTTGAAGCTATTTTTTCCCGATTAAAGAGGTAGGCATGGCTGTAGATTGGAGCAACCCCAAATTTCGGGCAATTATTATTATTGCAGCTATCTTTATCCTCGGTATCTTCTTAGGTCAAGTTATTACCGGATATTCTTATAAGATAACCTTAGCTTTAATCCTGAGTGCTGTAATCTTCATAATTACCCTTGTCAACACAGATGCGGGATTAGCGATATTGATTTTCTCCATGCTTCTTTCTCCTGAAATAATAATGGGGCAGGTTCCGGGAAGAGATATCGTTATCCGGTTTGATGACATCTTGCTGGCAGTCATCACATTTGCCTGGTTAGCGAAAACAGCCGTAAATAAAGGATTAGCTTTATTTATCAAGACACCCCTCAATAAAGCCATAGGTTTTTATATATTAGTGTGTTTGATCGCCACTCTGCAAGGGATTGCTTTGGGATATGTGGTTCCGGCCAAAGGATTCTTTTATCTTTTGAGATATATTGAATATTTCTTACTTTTCATATTAGTAGTCAATCATATTCATAGCCGAAAACAAATAGAATTCTTTCTTAGAGCTTTTTTCATAACCTGCGCCCTGGTGTCTGTTTATGGAATTTTACAAATCCCAACTGGTCGGAGAGTAAGTGCTCCCTTTGAAGGAGAAGCTGGAGAGCCTAATACATTTGGGGGCTACTTGCTCTTAATTTTCTGTATAGCCATGGGAATCTTTTTACAAAATGTTTCCAAAAGGCTGAAAATAACTCTGGTTGGGCTGTGCGTTTTGATCATCATCCCCTTTTTCTATACACTTTCTCGAGCTTCCTATTTAGGCATTATCTTTTCACTCCTAGCATTTGTTGTTTTGAGTAAGAGAAAGGCTGTATTAATTACAGTGGCCACCGCGGTACTTATTTCAGGAATAGCGATAAAGCCTGAAACAGTTTTTTCTAGGGTGAAATATACGTTTCAAGAAAAACAAAACTATTTGGTCAGGATTGGCAGTACTTATCTCGATGCCTCCGCTTCGGCAAGAATTTTTAGCTGGGAAGATGGATTGAAAACCTGGAAAAAAAATCCCATTTTAGGGAGAGGGATTACAGGAGCAGGATTCATAGATGGACAGTATGCCCGTACCCTTCCTGAGTTAGGCGTTATTGGCTTGTTCGCTTTGTTATGGCTTTTGTGGACGATTTTCAAAAATTCACTCAGTATCCATAAAAGAATGAATAATGAATTAGATAAAGGCCTAACACTTGGCCTTACAGCTGGTTTTATTGGCTTAGCTATTCATGCCCTTACTGCCAATACTTTTATCATAATACGCATCATGGAACCATTCTGGTTTTTAGTCGGGATAATCATGATGCTCCCTGAGATAGAGCATTCTGAGGAGGAAGTCACCTCCCTAGAAAAGTCCTAATCCCAACTCAGATGTTTAGAAATTCAATTTATTTTAAGTTTAAATATATTTGAATCCTGGATTTTCAGATGGAACATGTGAAATGCAATCTGTGCGGGGCTGATGATGCGAAGTTCGTCCTTCTTGGAAGATGCAGACATTATGGCCTAGAGAAAAAGCATTTCAAACTCGTAAAATGCAGGAGATGTGGACTCGCTTACTTAAATCCTCGCCCAGATGGAGAAGAAATTAAGAATTATTATCCTCCCTGGTATCACTCGCGGGCACAATCTAAGGTTGTCGATATAGAGAAAATAAAATTTTGGGGAATACCATGGCGGGAGGCTATGCAGAAGAAGGCAGAGCCTATTCTAAGATATAAAAAAATCGGCAAAATTCTGGATATAGGATGTGGCGACGGTTCCTTATTAAAATACTTGAAAGATTTAGGATGGCAGACATACGGAGTGGAAATTAACGAAGTATCTGCCCGTTATGCAAGGGAAGTTCTTGGTTTGAACGTCTTTAAAGGGAGATTGGAAGATGCAAATTTTCCGGAAGAGTCTTTTGATGTAATAACAATTTTGCATGTCCTTGAACATCTCTCAGATCCCACCCATACGCTTAGAATGATATTTCCTATATTAAGAAAAGACGGCATCCTGGTAGTGGAGGTGCCTAATTTTGGTAGCTTTGAAGCGCGGATTTTTCGATCAAAATGGTTTGGGATAGATGCTCCATTACCTTTGCATCTTTATTTCTTTACTCCACACAGCTTAAAATTGTTGCTGGTGAAATGTGGATTTTTTAAAGTAGAGATGGGATTTATTCCTGAACAAACTAAATATGTGGCTGGATATTCAGAAAGCCTGAGATATTGCCTGATGGACTGGGGCTTATATCCTTTGAGAGGGCAGAGAGTAGAGGCAAAGGAAGAATGTATGGATAAGAGCAATTTGAACGATTCTTCATTGGATAGCCTATTTCATTTCATGGAATACATTATATTCAAACCGATTTCGCGCTTTATGGATAAAATAGGCCTTGGTTCAAACTTATTTGCTGCTGCCAAGAAAAAGAAATGAAGATATTCATCATTCGTCCTTGGGGAAAGACAGCTTGGGAATTAGGAGGATTCTGCAATGATGCCTTGGTAGAAATTGGTCACGAGGCAGAGCTTTTTACGTACAACGATGAACGAATTTCTTCGCGGCTCCCTTTTCTTGGGAATAAAGAGCGATCTCTTGTGAAAAAAGGCCTCATGAAAAAAATTTCTAGCTTCAGCCCTCAATTAATCTTGGTGATTAAGGGAGACAGAATTCCTTTGGAGTTCATTCATGAAATAAAAGAAAAATTCAATATCCCTGTTGCCAATTACTGGATAGATGACCCGTATTCAATCGAGGTTTCTCGAAAGATTTCACCGGCTTATGATTACTTTTTTACCAATGATCCAGAGCTTGTTCAGGTGCACAAAAGATTAGGTTGTCCGCACGTTGGATTTCTGAGTTTTGGGTATGTACCTGATTTACATAAAAATATTCAGCTCACTCTGAAGGAATATAAGAAATACGGTAGCGATATATGTTTTGCCGGAACGGTATCGGAAGGAAGAATGAAGATTCTTGAGGCCTTGAGTGAATTTAAATTGAAGGTGTGGTCACCTCGGTTTTTTTATAAATTGAAGGGAGATTACAGAGCTGAAAAAAACAGAATTCCCCCTTCCTCCCTGCTTTATTCAAAATTTACAGATTGTGCAGTCTGGGGAGAGGAACTGGTAAAGGCCTATAATGCTTCCAAGGTCGTCCTCAATATCCACTCACCTCAATCAGTTCCGATCATGCGTGATTTTGAAGTGACAGGATGTGGGGCATTCCTCGTAACTGACTATGCCCGGAGTCTAGAAACCATGTTCAAACCTGGTGAGGAGATCATTCTCTATGAAAACATTGAAGACTTGAAGAATAAAGTAAAATACTATTTATCACATGATCAGGAAAGAGAATACATAGCTGGGAAGGGTCATTTAAGAGCGCAACAAGACCACACCTATGCGCGGCGAATGGAGGAATTGATCTCCTTTATTGAGGAAGAGAAAGCATGAGAGGAACTGTTGGAAGAGTTCTAGGCAATACCCTATGGCTACTTTTGCAGAGAACAGGAGGACGGATTTTAACATTCTTGCTGATGATCTATCTTGCCCGTAGCCTGGGAAGTCTGGGATTCGGGAAATTTACTTTTGCTATCAGTTTTACCTCCCTTTTTTTAATCTTATCAGATCTCGGAATCACCACCCTTGCCGTGAGAGAAGTGGCCCGTGACAAAGAGGGTAGCCCGGAGTATATAGGCAAGAGCGCGACTTTAAAATTTTTTCTATCTGTCCTTGCCCTCCTGATCATAGCAATTTCTCTCAACATCATGAATATTCCCTCAGACACAAGAATGGTGGCTTACTTGATTGGTGCCTGCATCATCTTTGAGAATGCGGGAGGATTCTTCGGAGCTGTTTTCCAGGCCTATGAAGACATGAAATACATCACCCTGAATGAGATCATCGAAAAAGTCTTTCTCCTCTCTATGGCCTTTGTATTGCTTCGCCAGGGTTTTGGTTTGTTATCCATAGGTCTTCTCTATTTTTTTTCTGGCTTAGTTTATTTTTTATTGAATGTTGTCTTTGTCTATTGGAAATTCCTGAAGCCCCGCTACCGGATAGATGGGCGATTTTGGAGAAAAATTCTAAAGGAAGCCCTTCCCCTTGCCATCGTGGCTTTAATATCCATGGTCTATTACCACCTTGATATCGTCATGCTGGGAAAGATGAAAGGAGAAGAGGTGGCTGGCTGGTATGGTGTGAGCTATCATCTTTTCTTTGCGCTGGCTACGATACCGGGGGCCTTTCTTTCTGCTGTCTTTCCTGTTATGTCCCGGTTTTTCAAGGAATCGAAGGAATTGCTGAAGAAAAGCTACCAAAAATCCTTTAAATTAATAGTTGGGGCAGGTATCCCGGTTTCGGTTGGTTCATTTTTGCTCTCGAAAAAGATAATTCTCTTTCTTTTTGGACCTCAGTACCAGAATTCGATTACAGCACTCAAGATTTTATCTTTCCTCATCATCTTCAGTTATCTTAATAGCTTAGCGGGTTATTTCTTGACATCTATAAACAGGCAGGCACTTACGGCGAAAATCCTAGCCGTGACTGCTGGTATTAATGTTATTCTGAATTTCATTCTGATTCCTCACTATAGTTATATAGGGGCAGCGAGTGCGACAGTAGTTTCTGAGATTCTTTTCTTTATCATTTTTTTCATTTCCGTTCGAAGGGAAATAAGTTCAATTTCCTTGGGAGAAATCGCCAAATCAATTATCTCTGCTGTGATAATGGGTCTCCTGATTGTAATACTGATTCAGAAAGGCTTTACTTTAATTCCCCTCATTGCGATAGGAGCGATTACCTATTTATTTTTCATCTGGATTACGGGTTTCATAACAAAGGGAGAGAAATCAAGATTTAAAGATATTCTTCAAGGCAAAGAGACAGAATGAGGAAGAGAATCGGAATTAGCGTAATTATCCCCAACTGGAATGGGAAGGAACTCCTGAGAAAATATCTTCCTTTCCTTATCAAGGCCCTGGATCATTATGGTGGAGAGTACGAAATCATAGTCGTTGATGATGCCAGCACCGATGGCAGCTCCCGATTCATAAGAGAAACATACCCTTCGATTAGGATTATAATATTGGAGAAAAACAGTGGATTTTCTGTTGCTGTGAACAGCGGAGTAGAAGCAGCGCAACATAAAATGGTACTCCTTTTAAATTCTGATATTAAAGTGGAGAGAAATTTTTTATCTCCCTTGTTGGATTATTTTGACGATGATAGGACTTTCGCGGTCTCCAACAGGACAATGAAAGATGAGAATACTTTTCTATCCCGCGCGTCTATTCCGGAGTTTAAGTATGGCTTTTTAAGAGAAGTCTACACGCGAGAGGAAAATAAACCGAGTTTTGCCCTAGGTGCATCAGGAGGACATGGGCTCTTCGACAGGGAAAAGTTTATCCAGTTGGGTGGTTTCGATGAGGTCTACACGCCGTTTTATTATGAAGATGCAGATCTTTCCTATCGTGCTTGGAAGCGGGGCTTCCGGGTATACTACGAGCCGCGCAGCTATGTATATCATCACCATCAGGCGACAATAGGAAAGGCCTTCAATAAGGGTTATGTAAGTTTTATCTTCAACCGCAACAGGCTAATTTTTCTCTGGAAGAATCTCACGGATTTTAATCTTCTCCTTCAGCATTTTCTCTTTCTTCCATTTCATATCTTTTGGAATTCGATCAGGAATCCTCGAGTTTTTTTATCATTCCTCGCCGCTCTTGCAAAAATCCCGATGATAATGAAAACACGTAAAAAAGAGAAAGCCTTCATTCAATACGGAGATAAAGAGGTTCTCAAGCTAATAAAGGAGGGCTGATGCCGGAAATATCTGTGGTTATCGCTACAAAGAACGAGGAGAGGAACATCAGAGATTGTCTTGAATCCGTAAAATGGGCAGACGAAATCATAATTGTTGATGACGCAAGTAGTGATAAGACAGTTGAAGTTTGTAAAGTGTATACTGATAAAATTTTCATCAATGATAGTAAAGGAAGTTTTCACAAGAATAAAAACTTCGGCCTTGAGAAAGCAGTAGGAGATTGGATTTTAAGCCTTGATGCCGATGAAAGAATACCTGAGGATCTATCAAAGGAAATTAGAATTGCTGTAAAGGATGAAAGAAAGGTCGGATATTATATCAGCCGCAAGAATTTTTTTCTTAGTAAATGGATTCGAGGTTGCGGTTGGTATCCCGATTACATAATCAGGTTGTTCAGAAAGGGGGTCACCAAATGGCCCTTGGAGATTCATGATGTTCCCATGATAAAGGAGAGAGATAAGGTTGGATATCTCCGCAACTCTATGATTCATATAAGTTACACTAGTCTTGAACAATATTTTGATAAATCCACTCGATATACGACTCGACTTGCTCAGGAAGAGTACGAAAAGGGAGCCCGGATAACGAAAACCAACTTCCTAATTTTGTTTTTGGCTAAGCCTTTGGCATGGTTTTTCCGGAAGTATTTTCTTATGAGAGGATATCGCGATGGCTTCCGAGGTTTCTTCATAAGCGTCTCCTCAGCTCTGACCATATTCATGACCTATGCCAAATTATGGGAGATGTGCCGGAGAGATTAGTCATGGCCAAAGTTCTTTTCATTGATAGTACCGCTGGAATGTTTGGCGGGGGACAGATAAGCTTACTTGAGTTTTTAATACACATGGACAGAGCGAAGTACGAACCTCTAGTTATCGTTGGAGAAAAGGGAAGATTAAAACATGAAATTGAAAAATTAGGAATAGAATGTCAGGTTATTCCTATGCCTAGTTTTAGGAAACTCAATCCATTTTTGTTTTTGGCTGGGTTCTGTAGAATTTTCAATTATGCCCGAAAAAGGAAAGTCAGACTTATTCATTGCAATACTTCTCGGGCCGTCCTCTATGCGGGTCCGGTAGCGAAAATTCTGGGGATTTCTCTAATATGGCATGTGAGGATTCCCTATTCTGATAATTTACTGGACAGGTTTCTTGTCCCATTCTGTTCTCGAATAATCGCAGTTTCTCAGGTCGTAAAAAGCAGGTTTGATAGGTTCAAGAAGGCTAAGGTAGAGGTTGTTTATAATGGAGTGGATACCAAAACGTTCTTGCCTGGTTCGGTAAAGGAAGAGGTGAGGAATAAATTACATATTAGGGGCGAAGATATCGTCATTGGGACGATTGGAAGGCTTTCTCCTGAGAAAGGCTTTGAGTATCTCCTTTTAGCAATACGAGATGTGCTTAATGTGTACCCCTCGGTGAAAGTTCTTATAGCAGGAAATGGAAATGAAAAATACCGCCTCTATTTACAGGAGAAAATTAATGAGTTGAAATTATCGTCAAATATAATTCTAACAGGTTTTTACGAAGATGTTCCTCAGATATTGAACTGCATGAATATCTATAGCTTGCCGTCTTTGTCTGAGGGGTTTAACAGGAGCCTATTAGAGGCAATGGCGTGCGGATTACCGGTTATCGCGACTAGCGTAGGCGGGAACAAGGAAGTTGTCCAGGATGGAGCTAATGGCTTGCTAGTTCCATCGGGTAATCCTATGAGGTTGGCATCCGCTATCACGGAACTCCTGAAGGATAGAGAAAAAGCCCGGAGGATGGGATTGGCTGGACGGGAGCTCGTGGAGGAGAAATTTAGCATTGAAAAGAATGTTATACGAACACAAACAATCTATGAAGAGATGATTTTAAAGAAATGAGAATCAAGGTCCTGCTCAGAGAAATATCAAACCTCTTTGCCTGGCGTGATATTCCCGTCAAGAGTCATGATCTTGTTTTGGATGTGGGAAGCGGGGACAATCCCCATGTTCGAGCCGATGTCCTCTGTGATGCGCACCTGCTGAATTCAGGGGAGCGCAGCGGGAAATTTGACCTCGTCGTCGATGGGCGGCCGTTTATTTTTGCAGATGCTTGTAAGATGCCGTTTAAGAATAAGGCGTTCGATTTCATCATCTGCAGCCATTTATTAGAACATATGAGCAATCCCTCCGATTTACTCGAGGAGCTGATGCGGGTGGGTAAGGCAGGGTATATTGAGTCGCCTAGTTCTCTCATGGAAAGACTTTACGGTTGGAACTTTCACCGTTTATTGGTTGATTATGATGGAAATTCTTTAGTAATCCGACCTAAAGCGAAGGATGAGAAATATGGAATTATTCCTGAAGAGATCAAGAAGAACGCTTCTTGGGAGAGATTCGTTAAGGATAACAGGCAATGCTTCCTGGCTTCCTATCTCTGGAGGGAAAGGATTGAATACAGGATTGAAGGGACTTTTCCAATAGAAAAGGAGGTGAAGCCCGAGAGCTTTTCAGAAACACCCTCAACCTCACTCCGGCGGAGAGCGAGATGGTGGGTGACAAAGTTTATGAGGTTTTTTGTGGCCAGGAGAAGGTTTAAAATAGAAGATATCCTTGCCTGTCCTGAATGCCATGCTGAGTTGCAGATTAGAGGGGGAAAAGTGCTTTGTCCTCAGTGCAAAATCGCTTACTCGGTTCTTGGCCAAAAAATTTATAAATTTATATGAATTGAAGCTTTTTAAATCAGCTTTCTAGAGTCTGAGATGAAGATAGGAATTGATGCGAGGGAATTTTTCTCGGGAAAGAAGACAGGAATCGGGAGATACTTATGGCATTTCCTCCAATGCGCAACAGCATCTGATCATCCTCATGAGTATGTGCTTTTTTGTAACCAGGATACTCAGGTTCCCTTGAACCACCCAAAATTGAAGAGCGTCGTGATCCAGGAAAGAATAACTTGGGTATGGGACCAGATACAGCTTCCGCTTAATATAGCCAGAGAAAAGATAGATGTGTTGCTTACGCCGTATTTTAAAGCCCCGATTTTCTCTTCTTCTTTTATAGTCCTTATAATTAACGATGTCATGCCGCTCCTTTTCCCTGAGGAGTCTGGAGCATTCAGGAGGCTTTACTTCAAGCTTATGTTGGGAATAGCAGTCAGGCGAGCAGCAAAGATCATGACAATCTCGGAGAACTCTAGGGATGATATCGTGAGGATTTTCAAAGTGCCTGCTGAAAAAATAAGAGTTGTCCACTTAGGGGTTGAGGAAAAGTTCAGATCGCCAGAAATGAGCACAGAGCAAATCAGAAGAAAATATGCACTCCCTCAAAAATTCATCCTCTATGTTGGAAATCTGAAACCGCACAAGAATGTCCAGTGTTTGATCGAAGCTTACGAAGCACTTCCTGCCCAGATGAAAGAAGAGTATAGACTCGTTTTGGGAGCGCCCAGAAGCGATAAATACTTTCCTGACATTGAAAAGATTGTTAGGGAAAAGAAATTAGCCCACCAGATTCTTTTCACCGGTTTTATTGAAGAAAAAGATTTGCCTTCACTATACCATATGAGTTCACTGTTTGTTTTTCCATCTCTTTATGAGGGATTTGGCCTTCCACCACTGGAAGCAATGGCCTGCGGCTGTCCTGTGGTGAGTTCTAATACTTCTTCTATGCCAGAAGTGCTTGGTGATGCAGCCCTTTTTTTTAATCCATACGATATTGAGGAAATGTCCTTAGCAATAAGAAAAATGTTAGAGGATGAAGATCTGAGAAAAAAGTATAGGCAGAAAGGACTCGCAAGAGTAAAACTTTTTACGCCAGAAAAGATGACAAATAAGATATTAGATGTTCTCAAACGAGTGTAAAATTAATGAAAGTTATAGTTACTGATGCCAGTCAACGGACAGCCCTTTATGTAATAAGGTCTTTAGGGAGAAGGGGCATCGATGTCACGGCTGTGGAAAAAGACATTAACAAATGGGTAAACTTGGGCTTTGCCTCGAGGTATGTAAAAAAGAGGGTGGCTCTACCCAGTGTACACGATGAGCCCGATTTATATCGGGAAGAGCTCATGAAGATTTGTCACGGCCACGATGTTCTTTTTCCCATCTCTATGTATTCGTTAAAAATAGTCTCTCGACATATAGATGAATTTAGGAAGATTTTGCATGTTCCCGTAGTAGATTATGAGAAATTGATTAAGGCAAATAACACCGAGACATTATTAAAAATTGCTACTGAAACAGGAATTCCAACTCCTAAGACATATTTCATAAAAGATATCAATAAGGTCAAAGAAATTGCTTTAGATTTAAGTTATCCGGTTTTTATTAAAGTCAAGGAAGAGCTGGAATTAGCTCCAGCAAAGAGGAATTTAGTGGTCGCCTCTGAAGAAGAGTTGCTGGAGAGATATCTTGAGTTGCATCGATTACAACCATTTCCCTTAATTCAAGAATATATAAGAGGAGAAGGTCAGGGATACTTCGCCATCTTTAACTGCTCATCAGAACCCAAAGTCGTTTTTGGTCATAGGAGAATTCGTGAGTTCCCTATTACTGGGGGACCAAGTACTTTCTGTGAGAGTCATCGTAATAATAAGGTAATGGAGTATGGAGAGAGATTATTAAGAGCATTAAATTGGTATGGTTTGGCTATGGTGGAGTTTAAAGTTGATGAGCATGATGGGCTTCCGAAAATCATGGAAATCAACCCCAGAGTTTGGGGCTCAATGCCATTGGCCATTGCTTCTGGTGTTGATTTTCCATATCTACTGTTTAAATTAGCCATTGAAGGAGATATCCAAGAATTGAGGTTGTTTAAAGAGGGAGTAAAATTGCGCTTCTTCATCAATGATGTCCAAGCAGCTCTATCATATTCAATAAAAGGTAAACATAAGCTCCAATATCTCAGAAGATTCGTAAAAGACTTCTTTGATATGAATGTCAAAGAGGGGATTTTATCTTTGAGCGATTTTAAGCCTGGTCTAGTAAATGTGGCAAAGGCAATTCGTCGTTTGTATCAAAGGTGACTTCTATGGAGTTTGATTTACATATACATTCAAAATATTCCTATGACTCGCTATTAGAACCGGCAAAGATAGTCAAAGCAGCTAAAAGGAAGGGGCTGAGCGGTGTCGCCATTACCGATCACAATACCATTAAGGGAGGAATGGAGGCGTTGAAGTATGCTGATGATGCATTCCTGGTCATAGTGGGAGAAGAGGTGGCCACAGATGAAGGTGAGATAATCGGATTGTTCTTAAAAGAAGATATAAAATCAAAATCAGCTTTGGCCATAATCAAAGAGATAAAAGATCAAGGCGGTGTAGCGGTTTTAGCTCATCCTTATAAGCGGACTTCGAGAATCAATATGGGGATAATAAAAGAGATAGATGCAATTGAAGGATTCAATTCTAGAGCTGAAATGCTCTCCTCTAGCAATAAGAACAGAATGGCCCTAGAGCTTGCTCAAAAGCACAATTTGCCAGTAATCGCGGGGAGCGATGCGCATTTCCTTTTTGAGATCGGTCGAGGCAGATGTATTATAGAAGAGAGAGTATTGAGTTCTCAGAAGATTAAGAGAGCAATCCTCAGCGGTGAGGCTAAAATAAGTGGAAAATCATCATCATTCTTTTTCGAGTCATTTAGCCAGATAATTAAGATGGTTAAATTGAAACAGCCATTAATGTTACCTAGAAAAGTATTAAAATTATTTAAAGGGCTCTATTTTAAAAAAAAGCATTGATATGAAGAGGTTAAATATACTATTTGTTTTAGATGTTTTCGCCTTTGATACAGTTGGTGGAGTGGGAACGGTTTTTTATGAATATGCCAAGGGATTAGTAGAGAAAGGTCATAATGTCTTTGTGCTGTTTCGGAGAAGAAACAAGAAACTGCCCCTCCGAGGGACAATAGATGGTATTCATTTTTTTACCTACGACAACAATAACAGGAATGAATTGCTGTTTATGATTTGGTGTGTAATTAGCACTTTCAAGTCATTTAAAGAAATAATGAAAGAGACTTCTTTAGATTTAATACACATTCATCATCCTTTACCGGCAATAGGAATAAGTCTGAAAAAGGAAAGTAGAAAAATAGCCAAAGTTTACTCATTTTACAGCCCATGGGATTGGGAGTATAAACTGGATAAGAGTATACATTCTCATCATCTAGTTGGAAGATTCTGGATTATGGTTAAATCTTTTTTCAGAAGATTGATTGAAAAGAAAAGTTTAAAGAAGTGTGAAAAAGTAGTCGCATTAAGTAAGTATTCAGAATGTCAATTACAGAAAATCCATCATATTTCTTCCTCAAAAATTGTTATTATACCTGGTGGCGTAGACATAAATAAATTTCATCCAGCCGCAGATCAAAGCTCTGTTAGGAATAGATTGTCCATCCCTAGAGATAAGTTTGTTCTCCTTACTGTACGGCGTTTGGTTCCCCGAATGGGAATACAGAATCTGATTAGGGCGATTTCCTCGATCGAGAAAGAAAGAAAAGACATATATCTAATTATAGGAGGGAAGGGGTCATTAGAAGATTCCTTAAAGGAATTAACGAATAACTTGGGACTAGAAAGATATGTTCATTTTGTTGGTTTCATTGAGCCTGAACAGTTGCCTCTATATTATCAGGCAGCCGATCTTTTTATACTGCCCACTTTAGAGTTGGAAGGCTTTGGATTAGTCACTTTGGAGGCACTTTCATCAGGCTTACCTGTTCTGGGTACACCAATTGGGGGAACCAAAGAGATCCTGGGGAGGCTTGACACAGATCTTATGTTTAAAGATACAAACTCAGATTCAATGGCAGAGTTGATTCTTGATTATATACAAGATCGAAAGATCTTGCTTGATTTAAGATTAAAATGTCGCAAATTTGTTGAGGATAATTATACGTGGGATAGATCTGTTCGCCTTATCGAGGAAGTTTTTTCTCAACTAACAAAATGAAAAATCTTAATTTAAGTAGATAATGTATTGACAAGTTCAATATCTTACAAAGATATAATTAATTTTCCTGAATTAAGTGAATATGAAGAAAAGATATAAAATAATACATATAATTACACGATTAGATGGGGGAGGTTCAGCTCAAGATACAATACAGACCGTTTTAGGATTAGACAAAGAAAAATATGAAGTCATATTAGTTAAGGGACCTACCTATGAATCCAAAATGAGTAAGGAAGAGCGAGCTTCTGTACTATCTGATCTAAAAGAGATGCGATTGAAAGGAGTGAAAGTTGTTACTACTAATTTTCTGATCAGGCGAATAAATCCTATTTATGATTTATTAGCCCTTTTTTCACTCTATAAATTTTTGATTAAAGAAAGTCCATCAATTGTTCACACTCATACATCTAAGGCTGGTATTATAGGCAGATTAGCTGCTTTCCTTTCTAGAGTTCCGATTATAGTGCACACACCGCATGGACACGTCTTCTTTGGCTATTTTGGTTTTATTAAGACGAAATTATTTATTTTTATGGAAAGGATAACTTCCCATTTAACTGATAAAGTAATTGCCGTTACAAGGGGGGAGAAAAGAGACTATCTATTATTCAAGATTGCTAATGAAGATAAATTTATCGTTATCAACAGCGGAGTCAAGCTAGAAAAATTCAAAGAATTACCTTTTCAGGAAAGACAAAATTTTAAGAAGAGACTTGGGATATCTGAGAATGCTTTGGTTGTGGGGACAGCAGGAAGGCTTGTGCCAGTTAAGGGATCTGAATATCTGATTGAAGCTGCTAAATATATAATTTCCAAATTTCCTGAAACTTATTTTGTATTCACAGGAGATGGCCATCTTAAGCAAGTATTAAAGAGGAAAGCTGCTGAGCTGGGCATTCAAAAAAATGTTCTTTTCCTGGGCTGGAGGAATGATGTTGCTAAGATTATTTCTATTTATGATATTTTTGTCCTTCCCTCTCTCAACGAAGGGATGGGAAAAGTATTAGTTGAAGCCATGGCTCTTGGAAGGTCAATTGTGGCGAGCAATGTTGGAGGCATACCCGATTTAGTCTCTCATGGAAAGAATGGGTTTTTAGTGCCGCCGAAAAATCCAAGAGAGATAGCAAGATATATTCAAATCCTTTTAGAGCATAAAGAAAAAAGAGAAGAAATGGGACTAACAGGAAAAGAGATGACTGGTAATTTCAGTGATGAAATAATGGTTGAAAAAATTGTTGGATTATATAAAGAATTGATGATGCAGAAAGAATTTTAATCTATTTTTACTCGGCGCCCGACTAGCATGAGTATGACAATTATGATGAATATGTAAAATCCTTGAAGTAGTTCAAAGTAAATCTTTAAGTCTTCAGTGGTCTTAAGATTGATTCCACTTATTCCCAGGCAGGCCGCTATTAAGTAAACAAAAAGAACTGTTTCTGTTTCTGTGAAACCCAGATTTAATAAGCGATGATGAAGATGGTCTTTTCCTGTGTATTCAATCCATTCCTTAAGATTTTTAACCCTTCCATTAAGGACTCGAGTGAGCGTTATATAAATCATATCGAAAATAAACACGCTCAAGATTAAAATAGGCAAACTTAGAGCTACCTTTGGATTTTTCTCAGCCCAGCCACCCATTACGGCGATTCCAGCTAAGGTAAAACCTAAGAATGTACTTCCTGTGTCTCCTAAGAATATGGTGGCTGGCTTGAAATTGAATTTTAAAAATCCCAAACAACTCCCGGCTAAAGCAATGGTTAAAAATCCTAAATACCCTTGATGAGTCATAACAGCCACAATAAAAAAGCATAAGGAACAGATTGCAGCTAGTCCTGTAGCCAAACCGTCCACACCGTCAAAAAAATTAACAGCGTTTGTGATGCCCACCACCCAAATTATGGTCAGAATGACTTCCCCCACATTGCCCCACCAGAAGCTAGGCAAAAAGCTTAATTTAACCCCACATACTATCAAAATACCCGAAGCCAAAATCTGCGAGACTAACTTCCAGCTGGCGGATAATTTCTTTATGTCATCTATTAAACCGACTAATAGTATTACTGTGCCTCCGAGAACTACGCCTTTTAATTCAATCGAGAAGCTAAAGTTTAAGAAGATTGTGATCACATATGAAATATATATGGCCAATCCCCCTAAAAGAGGGACTGGTTTATCATGAATTTTTCTCTCATCTGGAAGGTCCAAAATCTTGAATCTAGTTGAAATAAGTCTTATTACTGGAGTTAAAAGAAAAGTCAGAAGAAATGCAAAAAGAAGAAGATACAGAGGCCTTAAGGGAACGCCAGAAAAGATTGACTGAATACTTATTAAGATATCTCTCATATTTCAGGCCATATTCTAAAATATATTCTTGACTATAGTGACAATTTTTTCAATCTCTTCCTCTTTTAAGGAAGGATAGAGGGGTACGGAGATTGTTTTCTGCCAGGCTTCAGTGGAATTGGGAAAGCCAGATAGATTTAAATAAAGATGAAGAGGCTTGTAAACCGGACGCTGGCACATGATGCCTTTTTGTTGGAATTTCTCAAGATAACCAGAAACATTGCCTTTAGCTTTAATAACAAATCGGTAGTAGATATGCTCCTTTTCCTCTTTCCATACTGGGAGGGAGAAATCGCAGTCCTTAAATTCATCAAAATATAGAGCAGCAATTTCTTTGCGCCTGGCGATGAAGTTTTCTAGCGAAAAGAGTTGGCTCAACCCCAATGAGGCTTGGATATCCGTCATCTTATAGTTATAGCGCAGATGGTAATTATCTTTGTTGTCATATCCTCTAAGGTCTTTGATTTTCAAAATCAAATCCTCTGCATCGCTCAGGACCATTCCTCCTTCTCCGCAAGCCATCACTTTAGTGGTATAAAAAGAAAAAACAGAAAGAAGACCAAAGCTTCCCACCTTCTGACCTTTAAAAGTCGCTCCTATAGCCTGAGCGCAGTCTTCGATGACAGGAATATCCAGCTCAGACAATTTATCCATTTCCGCCGGACAGCCGAACATATGGGGCACGATAATGGCTTTGGTTTTTTTGGTTAAGGCCTTTTTGATCGCCTCCACAGAAATGTTGTAGGTCAAGGGCTCGATATCTACGATGATAGGAGTGCCACTTGTGTAATTAACAGCGTTGAGCACCGCAGAACATACAAAGGAAGGGATTATGACTTCATCCTTCTCTTTTATATCTAAAGCGAGTAGAGCTAAGTGGAGAGCTGAAGTACCAGAGCTGGTGGCTGCTGCCTCTTTCTGGCCGATGAACTCAGCTAGAGTCCTTTCGAATTTTTCGACTTCTGGTCCCTGGGATAATTGGCCAGATTTAACCGCGGCGGTTACTGCATTTAAATCCGACTCCGTGATGAATGGGCGGGAGTGGGGTATGATTTCCTTGTCTATCATAGGTCGCGTAAGAATCTAAAGGCCTTAAAGCCCTCCGCGTATTTAACTTTTCCTTGAAACCCTCTGAAATTGGCTGTGGCCCTGACACTTTCCACCATATCCAGTTTGGTTGGATAAGCTTTCGCTACTTGAGAAGAGTAGCACTGAATCAATTTTTGCTTTTCTTCCAACACATCTTCGATATCAATGAATATGTCAGGCTCAAAATTACTGGAAGTATAATCTTCGTAGAAAAAAACCCTTTTGACATATCGCGTTGCCGCTAAAGTGCACTCCGCCAAGGTGCGGTGGTCCTGATGGATATCCTCGACGTAGTTGACATACACTTCATCCGGATTCACCTCAGCAATGACTTTATCGATGTGAGTGATGATGATTCTTTCATTAGGAAGCTCTGTGTCGGTATATCCTCCCCAAAAGATTTTCTTAACACCCAGCAATTTCAGGGCCTCTTCTTGTTCTTTCTCTCTTGTTTTGGAATCGCCACCGAACTCGCCTTTGGTTAAAACCATAAAATAAATATTTACCCCTTTTTTTGAAAATTTAAGGAAGGTGCCTCCGCACCCGTATTCGATGTCGTCTGGATGGGCTCCTAAGGCTAAAATATTCAATTTATTCTCCTTTCTTTATAATGGAAAGGCTTTCTGGGCCACAATTGAATAATAAATCTATGACTGACAGGTAAGGCTCAAAGTCTCCATAGAGCTGAGGATATTGAGGGTGGTTATAGTCTTGAAAAACGACTTGGATGCCTTCGTTTTCAAAGGCGTCGAGATTCAGATATTTTGCTCCATCTTTGCCCGAAAGGTAGATGTCTCCTTTCACCTGCTTACAAAGATCGACTAATCGTCCAGTGGGTTCTTCCCTGGATTCATATTTTGATGATAGGACAAACTCTGTGTTCGAAATACCTAATGCTTTTGCTAAATATCGTATGAGGTGAATATTAAGCTCGGCTAATGATTTCCAATCCTGAGCATAAGTCTGCTCAAAAAAAGCGATATATTCTTCAAAAAACGCAGACTTAGAATAATGAGTCATCAAAGCGGTAAGGTGTTTCTTTCCCCAGCGGACGGTGTTGTTGATTTCGACTTCGTTGATTTTCTGGCCAAATTTGTGAATAACAGGAACAGTCAGCCACTGCCATTGCTGGTCTGTTTTGATCTTGTTCCGATTCTGCCATTCGTTCTTCTTGAATTGCACATTATCCAAGAATACAAATACATCGCTTCTTTCGATCTTGTCGAAATAGCCTAACCAGGGTAGGTACTGAGGTTGATGGATGGAAACAATCATGTATTATGCCTTGTTTCTCGGCACAATCCTTAGTTTTAATCAGTTTTAAAACTTGCTCCGAATCCCGTGTATGTTTCTAAGCGTGATTTGGGATTCAGAATGCTCTCAAGAACTAAGATCTTTCCAAAAAACAGAATAAAGCTACCTCAGTTTCAAAAGAGACTCATAGACTACTCTTGTCCACAGCTCTCTTGATGTTTAAAACAGGTGACTTGGATAAGTCAATCCTTTTCTGCTTCTCAGCCGGCTTGCCTTCTGAATCATAGGTTATTTCTACGATAGGGCGCAGAGGAAGCCCTTCATTGATGTAAACAACTCGACCGACTTCATTGTTGTTTAATAATACCAGGCTTCCGGGAGGATAAGGTGTGATGTAATTCAAAAAGAGTTTTACAAATTCTGGTTCGAAGGAGGTTCTGGCTTCTTGGACAATTATTCTTGCGCCCTCATAGGGAATGTTTCTGTGGTAGGGTCGGGGATGGGTTATGGCTTCGTAAACCTCAACGATGGCCACGATTTTGGCATACTCGGATATTTCCTCTCCTGTTTTCCCTTCTGGATAGCCTGTTCCATCGATTCTCTCATGGTGTTCGTAGATAACCGCGGCTGCGGATTCAGGAGGGTTTTTTATTTTCTTCAGAAGTTCCAAACCATAAGCCGGATGCTTTTTAATCAAATCATTTTCTTCTTTGGTCAATATTGAAGGTTTCATCAATATTTCTCGGGGGACTTTGAGAATACCTATATCATGCAGCAAAGTCGAAGCACATAAATCCGCAAGTTTAGTTTTCTGGTAACCACGAGCTGAGCCAAGGTTAGTGGCTAAAATGGAGGCATTTAGAGAATGCTGATAAAGATAATCTTCATTGCCTTCATATAGGATGAAATTATTCACAAAGGATATCAAAACATTTTTATTAATCCCAAGGCTTTCTATTATTTTTTCGGCCAGGTTAACGACTTTTCGCCCCTCAACAGTTTTTCCCTCTTTGAGATCATTCATGATACTTCTTAAATGATGAATTGCCTCTTCGTATATCTTTTTTATTCCTGGAAAACTTTCTTCTTCTTTTTTGGTTTTAATGACTTCGGATATTAAACCTAGCCTACGCTTTGGTTTTTCTTTTTCAGGTTTTCCGATAATTTCAGATAATTTGACCATGTTCAATCAGCCTTCTAAATCGCTAACGACATCTTTCACAATACTATCATTGATTTTGTTGAGTCTTTTATTGTACCCCACCAGCAAGCACATGTCACAGATCGTGTTTATCATTCGCGGAATTCCTCCAGAACCTTCCCAAATTAAACTCACATTATTATCAGTAAAGATTTTTCTCTTAAGCCCTCCAATTTCTAGCCTGTGGATGATATACTTCCCCGTTTCTTTCTTATTCAAGGGATTAAGATGATACCTTACGGCTAATCTCTGTTTTAATTGCCTGAGTTTGTCTATGGTCTCTCGTAATTCTGGCTGCCCAATAAGGATAAGAGTCATCAAAAATCTTTGATTTAATTGAAAGTTTAATAACAGTCTCAATTCTTCGAAGGCCAGAGGATTCTTTATAGTTTGGGCTTCGTCAATAATGACGACTGTTTCTTGGTTGTTGTTCAGATTTTCATAGAGGTGCTCATTGAGGTTCGATAGTAATTGTGATTTGTTGGCCCCTGCCGTATTTTTTATACCCAATTGAAAACAGATTTCTCTTAAGAGGGCAATCGGGCTTAACATAGGATTGGTAACCAGTCCTATTTCATGTTTATCCGAGGGCAATCGCTCAAAGAGAAGCCTGCTCATAACTGTTTTTCCACAGCCATAATCCCCGGTCAATAAAGCCGCTCCTTTGCGTTCTTCCACGGCATACGTCAACCTGCTGATGGCTTCTAAATGCTCATGAGAGAAATAAATGAAGCGAGGGTCAGGAGTGTTTTCAAAGGGCTTTTCTTTCAAGCCCCAGAATTTTTCATACATTGCTTTTTTTCAAAATCATTTACGCGTTTTTATCATAACCGCTTATTTAGAAGAAATATATAGGAACATACTATACATGTCAAATTAATAGCAAAAACATCTGGTGGTTATTTTTTTCATCATTCTCAGGTCAATTTTCTAATTATTATGACATAAACCATATTTATCTTATTGATAAAAAAAGAGTTACGAAATATCGATTTTATGACAATTTCCAAAGTTTAAAGGAGAATGAAAGACAACTTTCAATTTATTAACATTTTTTAGATAATTGAGTCTTGACATATCCATTAAATGGTTTTATTCCTATTTCGATTTGTTATGGTTATTTTAGTGTTTTAATATCTTTTTATTAATTTTGAATGAGGAATCGCACTAAAAAGATAATTTTAATTTTTATTGTGTTCAGCTTGGGGATGTCTATTCAGAGTTACCCGCTTGAAGATGACTACATACAGGTACCGGGTCTCATTGACCTCCGCACCGATTTCAGCGATGGAGCTCATTCGCTCGAATATCTAATTGAACTCGCAAAGAAGAGAGGATTCCAGGTACTATTCATCAATGACCATGACCGGAAAGTTCTGGAATACGGGATTCGCCCTTTTCAGAACATCTTGAAGAAAAAGGTCGAGGAACCTTCGATCAATAAAGGCGGACCGGATAAATATCTGGGCATGATTAAATCAGCTTCTAAAAGATATCCACAAATGATCTTGATTCCTGGCGCAGAGTCTGCTCCTTTTTATTACTGGAAAGGGAGCTATTTTCAAGGAAATCTGACCGTCTGCGATTGGGAGAGACATCTTGTCATCGTGGGTCTCGAAAAGCCAAGAGATTACAAAGAATTACCAATCCTTCATAATGGTTTTTCTACCGAGTATATTATTCCCTCGATTCCAGCCGCATATTTTTTCTTGCTTATTCCACTCCTACTCAGCTTCTACATGATAAAGGGAAAGCGATTTATCAGATATTCCGGAATTTTCCTTCTTATACTGACTCTAATCCTTCTCATCAACAGTCATCCTTTTAAAAGCTCACCCTTTAACCAGTATCAAGGCAATCAGGGAGTTTCTCCTTACCAGGTATTGATCGATTATGTCAATTCCCGAGGAGGATTGGTTTTCTGGAATCATCCCGAGACACAGTCAGGTCGAGGAAGATTAGGCCCTGTATTTAAGGAAACTCCTCCTTATCCTCAAGTGCTATTAGAATCCACAAATTATACAGGTTTTGCAGCTCTGTATGGAGAAGGAATAACTGTTACAGAACCAGGCAATATTTGGGACCAAGTCCTATTGGAATACTGTTCGGGCCAGAGGGCCAAGCCTGTCTGGGGAATTTCTACTGCTGATTTTCATAGGGAAGGGGCAGCTAGGGCAAGATTAGGAAGATATCCCACCATTTTTCTGGTAAAAGACAGGATAAAAAAGGATATTTTAAATGCCTTGAAGAAAGGAAGAATTTATGCTTATGCAGGAAATGTCGACCTTTCAAGGCTTGTTCTCGAGGAATTTTCCGTTTCTGATTCTGAAGCATCTCAGAAGGGAATCATGGGTGAAGAAATTTATTTAAATGGTTTCCCGATTATAAGTATTCTTCTTTCCTCTACTGGTTCTGAGAAAGGAAATCCTCAAAACATAAGATTGATTCGAAGTGGTAAATTAATACAGACATTTACTGGGGAAACTCCTTTGAGTATTTATTTTCAAGATGAATTTTTTGATCCTGGTAGGAAGATATACTATCGTCTGGATGTTAGAGATAAAATGGGGAGAAAATTAGTTTCCAATCCCATATTTGTGAGGTTTAAATCACCAGATCAAGGAAAATCAAAGTAGCAAACAATAAAACCGAAATCTGTATCTATTCCTGAAGGATTCGCGAAACTCTGACAAATAAACTTTGTGGTTATCTCTATTTTCCTTTGTCTCTCAACAGTTCCCTTATCCCTATGGCAATAGCAAAAAGAAGCATGGCATGAGAAAATTGAAGATAGGCTTGAGCTTCTATTCCGAAGGGAAAAGGCGTAAGTAAAATTCTGGATATGATACCAAGGATTATGCTGATGGCAGCCAAAATAATGAATAAATCTAAAATTCCCTTCATTGCTTTGTGCATGGTATTTACCTCCTTTTTTTCTGCGGTTTGATTGAATCATATGGCTGGATAGGTTTGTTGTCAAGCGTTTTTTGAAGATGGCCTGAAGACTTGTTAATATAACGAAATTAATCTTCTGCGAAGAAGATATTCCCTTTAATTTAAATAACTTAGAAATCTATCGTAAACTCGCCTTTCCTGAATGAAGGCCTTTTCAGAAGTTCTTTTCGGTTTACTTTTCCCACTATGTTTTATATATTATATGTAGAAAAAGACTTCTAAGGAGGGCATAGAATAATTAATGGACTTCCTTGATAAAGTGCATAGAAAAAGCGATTATGTTGTCTCAAGGAGAATAGCCGATGAGTTTATCTTGGTTCCAATCAGGCAAAAAGTGGGTGATCTTGGAAGCATTTACACTTTGAACGAAGTGGCAGCCCGGATCTGGGAATTAATTGACGGGAAAATAAAAGTTAGGGAAATAAAAGATATGATGGTTGAGGAGTTCGAGGTAACTCCTGAGGAGGCTGAAAAAGATCTCAGAGAGTATCTCCAGCAATTATTGAAAATCAAAGCCATAATAGAGGAATAATATATGGAGTGTCCTCGTATACCTAAGATAAGTTATGCTCGGTTTGGCGAGCGATTGCGGGAGCAGGCTGTAGAGAAGAGGATTCCAATCAACGGAACCTTTGAACTGACTTTTCGCTGCAACCTACGTTGCGTTCATTGCTACTGCAACTTACCGGTAAATGATAAAGATACAATCGAGAAAGAACTAACCACAGAAGAGATATTCGATGTCTTGGACCAGATAGCTGAGGCTGGATGTCTGTGGCTTTTACTCACTGGAGGGGAACCTCTGGTACGGAAAGATTTTTTGGAAATTTATACCTATGCCAAGAAAAAAGGGTTTCTCATCAGTCTTTTCACTAACGGGACCCTTCTGACTCCAAAAGTTGCTGATTATCTAGCTGAATGGCCGCCTTTTGAAGTAGAAATCACGTTATATGGAGCGACCAAAGAAACTTATGAAAAAATCACTGGAGTTCCTGGCTCATTCCAGCGCTGTAAAAGAGGCATTGGATCACTTTTAGAGAGAAAAGTTCCTATAGGGCTAAAGACCATGGCCATGACCTTAAACCATGATGAGATTCATCAAATAAAAGAATTTGCTGAGGATTTAGGAGTGAAGTTTCGTTTTGACCCTGTCCTCAATCCTAGGCTTGATGGCTCTAAAGCTCCCTGCAATTTCAGATTATCACCGGAAGAGGTGATCAAACTTGATTTGGTGGATAAGAAAAGAGTAAAAGAGTGGCAGACATTTCGCAAAAAATTTGTAGGCCTGCCCCAGTCTGATAACCTTTTCAATTGTGGGGCTGGTATCCTTTCATTCCAAATCGATCCTTATGGAAAGCTGAGCGCCTGCGAAATGTGCAGGTTTCAGAATTATGACTTAGGTGGTGGTTCCTTTGAGGAAGGTTGGTGCGAATACCTTCCTGAATCTTTAGCCATAAAACCTAAGGGTTATTATCCGTGCGGTCAATGTGAATTAATAGAGTTGTGTGGCCAGTGCCCAGGCTGGGCTTGGTTGGAGAATGGCGATTTGGAATCCCC
>Ga0111227_1022_pt1 | contig 24395 bp, 27 predicted proteins | sample DeeMarSWOR152_54_FD_80391 | JGI IMG/M metagenome (GOLD analysis project Ga0111227, IMG submission 80391) | candidate division WOR-1 bacterium DG_54_3 | reverse complement strand
ACCGAGGGGATCGATTTTACCAAGACATTTGAGCAGATGGGTACGATTAACTTTCCCATCTCTTACGTTTACCGCGCGGTCTTCAGCTGGGGGATTATCTTCTTCGGGTTCTGCATGGGAATTTTGTTCTCGGCCCTGGCGGCGATTCCGCCGGCGCTGCGGGCGTCCAAGATGGAGCCTACGGAGGCTTTACGTGAACTTTAAATCCAAATTTCAAAATCCAAAATCCAAAAAATGTTTTATTATAATAATTATATTCATTGTTGGGATTTTGACATTTGGATTTGGGATTTCTGCTTCTGCGATAACTGGAGATGAGATCATTGATAAGGTCGATGACAACATGACTTATCCCTCCGCCCGCTTCGAGTCAGAGATGGTTATTTATGTCGGGGACCAGGTGCGAGAAAAAAGGATGGTTTCCTATGCGGAGGGCCGGGATAAATCCTTTGCCGAATTCATCTATCCTCCCCGCGATAAAGGCGTCAAATACTTGAAGATCGAAGACAACATGTGGATGTATCTGCCCTCGGTGGACAAGATTATCAAGATCGCCGGCCACATGCTCAGGCAATCCATGATGGGCTCGGATTTCAGCTATGAGGACGCGCTGGAAAGCGACAAGCTTTTAGAAAAATATGATATTAAATTGATCACTGAGGAAACGACCTATATTAAATTCCGGAAGGGGACGGAAGAAGTCACGAAGGGACGACCATGCTACGTGCTGGACCTCACGGCCAAGGTCAAAGAGGTCACTTATTGGCAGAGGAAGATCTGGGTGGACCGAGAGACGTTTGTTCCGGTCCGGGAGGAGCTCTTTGCCAAATCCGGCAAGAAGCTCAAGGTCATGACCCTGGGGAATGTTCAGAAATACAAGAACCGATATTACCCTACTTATATTTCCATGCGCAATCTTTTGCGCAAGGATTCCCTGACCGAAATGATCATTACCCGGGCGGAATTCGATGTCAGGATCCCCGAAGACACCTTTACCCAGAGAAATCTAAAAAAATAACACATGACTGTCTCGGTAATCATCCCCACTTATAACCGTCCAAAATTCATCCAAGAAGCAATTGAGTCAGTTAAGGCGCAGACTTTTAGAAATTTTGAAATTATTGTCATTCAAGATGCAAAGGGGAGGGGCCCGGCCTGGGCGCGCAATCAAGGGGCGGCGGAGGCAAAAGGCAAATATATCGCTTTTCTGGATTCGGATGATCTTTGGGAGAGGAAAAAGCTTGAGAAGCAGTTGGACTTACTGGAAAAGAACCGAAGCTTCAAGATTTGTTACACCAATGAAAAATGGATCCGGGATGGTGAGCATCTGAACCAGATGAAGAAGCATAAAAAGTATCACGGTTGGATCTTTGAAAAATGCTTGCCCCTCTGCATCATCAGCGCCTCCTCGATCCTCATGGAAAGAGAGGTCTTTCATGACCTGGGAGGCTTCGATGAGTCGCTCCCGGTCTGTGAGGACTATGATCTCTGGCTGCGCATGGCCTTGAAGTATCCAATCGGTTTTTTGGATGAGAAATTGATCGTCAAGAGGGGAGGGCATCCGGATCAGCTCTCCAGAAAATACTGGGGAATGGACCGCTTCCGGATCCGCGCGCTGCAGAAGCTTTTGCGCATGGATATCTCTGAAGAACAGAGGAAACTTGTCATGGATGAGCTGAAAAAAAAATGCGAGGTTTTGATCGCGGGTTCCTGGAAACGGGGAAAATATTTTCGCTGGCTGCGGTATAAACTTAAGAGTATAATGTTGCTCAAATGACGAACCAGCAATTATCTAATGACGAAAGAATGACCGATCTTCCAAGATCCAAATGGAAATTGTCATTTGTGATTTCTTTCGTCATTCTGATTTTGTCATTCGTCATTCTGCCATCGGTGGCGTTCGCGGACCTGGAAATCCTCGGCTATTATGAAAACAACCTGGTGGGGGCCGTCACCAGAACCGGCGAGGCCATAGCCGGCGACCTTAATCGAATGCGGCTGCGCATTGATGCAAGATTGATGCCGAATGTTAACCTCCACCTGGAGCCTGAGTACAATCTCCTGCTAAAGACTGCGGATATACCGGTTTCCGGCGTTTCAGGCCTGGATCAGCTGGTCTGGGATCGGACTTATCTTAAGATGTATTTTCCGCAGGCGGACCTGACCGTGGGCAAACAGCGCATTGCCTGGGGAGCGGGCTATCTTTGGAATCCAACCGATGTTTTTAATCCTTTTACTTTGTCCTTTGCGGTTGAGGAAGAGCAAGAGGCCGAGCCGGAAGCAGTTAGATTGGAAATCCCACTTGGCGAGGCAAGCGGGATCGATACTTATGTGGTTTCCGGCCACAAATGGCATGAGACTAAAAAGGGGATCCGGGCCAGGACGAATTTAGAGCTTTTTGATCTCTCCCTGAGCGCAGTGGATTTGGGAAGCGGCGGCTTTCAGCTCGGTTTTGATACGACGGGGGAGCTCTTTGGATTGGGCGTCAGAAATGAAACAGCCTTCATCTCTCCGGCGGGCGAAAACCGCTATCTCCAATCTGTTTTTGGGTGGAACTATACCTTTGAGAACGGCTGGGGAGTGGATATGGAGTATTTTTTTAATGGTCAGGGAAAAAGAAATAAAGATGATTATAATTGGGATGCCTTAGAAGATGGCGATATTTTCCAGTTGGGCATGGACTATTTTTACTTTGGGGTGAACAAGCTGGTAGATGAGATCACCGGCATCCGGGGATCGGTTTTGCTGAACGCGGATGACCTGAGCTTTATTTTATATCCTTCATATACCCGAAACATTTTCCAGAATGTGGACCTGAGCCTGGAGGCGCTCCTTTCGATCGGCGAGAAGGGCACCGAGTATAATCCGACGGATACCCAGGATCCGGATGGTTTTATGGGCAGCAGCATTATTTTCATAAAATTAAGATACAATTTCTCGCTTTTATCTAGTTCTTTTATTTAGCTGAGTCTAGCAGGATAAGGCCAGTCCAGCTGTGATTTACCTTACTGCTTCAACCACCACGTAGGGCGTTCCGATTCCGCTTTCGAGGCCTTCGTATCTGACAAAATTATGAGGCGGTGCAATTTCAAACCAAAAATAGGTCTTCGGGTAAAAAATCCTCAAGAAATTTAAAATGCCCAGATCCGGGAGCATTTCCAACTTGTAGCAATCGATCCCTTGATCTCGAACCCTTAATCTTTCAATTCCTTGATATTTCATGGTCATGGCATACATCGCGGGAGCGTGGGTCAGAAGGTGGAAAGTTAAATCTCTTTTTTCTTTAAAGGGATAATTCATGAGCCAGAGGGCGAGATTTTGTTTGTCAGCCATATTCTCTTTAAACTCAAAGTCTTTGACTTTTCCATTAACATTACAGGTCACTTTTTTGCTTTCACGATCGTAGAATTTATCTACATTCTCAATTATTTCTCCTCTTTTGTTTTTAAGGACTAATTTGATTTGATAAGGAATGATTTCTTCTCCATCCAGGCAAGAATAAACCGAGGATTTCCAGGTTTTGTTTGATTTGGTTTTTCCAGATGATTCTTCACCCTTTTCTTCGAAATATATGTAAGTTCTGCCCTGATAATTTAATATTTGTATCTTGCCTTGGCTCTGCCAGCGTTCTCTGCCGCTGGATTTTACCGTGGATTTTATCGTGAATGTTTTCCCATTTATATTATTTATTTTTGAGATTTCGGCATAGCCTGGGTTGGCAGAAGCCAGGACAATTAAATTCACGGATAAGATCCAGAACGGGATATAAAAAAATAGTTTTCTCATCTGCTCGATACTTTAATTTTATACTTGCTGGCTATGAGAGTCAACCAGCCATCACGCCTTTACCGCTGATATTTTGATATTTGTTTACAATGCTGAAAAATGCTATACTTCTTTTCAAGATTATAAATATTAGGGGGCGAAAAACGTGGAACAAGTAGGGCTTATTTTTCGTTTAATCCATTTTTTAGGGTTAGCGATTCTTATGTGCGGGATCTTGTGCCAACTTACGGTAAAGATTCGGACAGTAAATTGGGAGATGATGGCTGGAGCGACGACGCAGTTTGTATCGGGGTTGATCCTGGTTGGGCTGCGCTGGCCGGATGTCAATCTGCTCAGAGCGGGGGTCAAGCTTGCGCTTTTACTTATCATCCTTGCGTTTCTTCTGATATACCGTAAAAAAGAGCTTTCCAAACTTTTGTATAGCACGATTTTAATTCTTGCCCTTGCGGATATTGTGCTGGCAGTTTTTTGGCAGTAAAAATATTTTAGGCAAGAGTACTGAAGGTTGAGGCATCCCACTTTACGGGTTGAAGCCTGGGGTATTCGGGTTTTTTGCCTGAGATAAGATCGTCGATCATCGAAACTAATTTATCCATTTCTGCTGCGGTAGCACTTTCTGAAAGCTTTGGCTTCCCAGTTCTAATATCAATAACAGTTACACCAACATCACTGATGATCTTAATATCCTCAGGATAAACATTGTTTCCCTCAACCCGCCAGGCGTGGAATTCCGGATTAAACCGATCCTTTAAACCAATAATGAATAGATATTTCTGATGATGAGCCAGATCCTGTTCAGAAGGATAAGGAACTCCCTTGGGATGGCTATGGTATACACCAAGGTATTCAAGTTTATGTTTGGTCAGAAATTTATAAGCCAGGTCAACATCGTCACTAGTTATGGCAAAAACCTCGGTACGATCATAGAGACATTTGTTGGGGATGGGGAGCACTCCCAGAATGGTGTTTTCTCGTCCGCCCAGGAATCCTCCGCTTTCCTGCGGATAGCAGGCCTGGGCTTGGTGCATGATAATCTTGTACTGGCGTTCAGTGATGATAAACATCTCAACCTTTAATTTTAACACATATTCGCATAACGTGTAATATAAAGTATTTAGTGATAAAATGTATGGCGTGCACGAGAAGCAGTTAACAAGGGGATTGTTAATAATCTTTCTATTTATTTTTGCATTCCAATGCGATGTAGGCGAAGCACAAGGTAAATATTTTGAAGAAGCAATCTATAAGAACGAATATGCACTGAGTTTTTATCCGCTTTATCCACCCTTTATTGGAGATAAAACAACCCTCAAGCTGCACACCTTTAAGCCGGCAGAGAAGGTGACGCTCTATTCTGATCGAGCAGTAGAAATTCCCATGGCCTATCGGGAAGGAAGTTGGTGGGGAGAGTTTGAGATCCTGGAGGATTACAAAGAGGGCGGACATTATTTTACGGTTTGGATAAGATATCCTCCTACTCATCCTCCAAGACCTCCGGGTTGGTTCTCGAGATTTTTAGAATGGGTTGGCTTTAAGAAAAAACCAATTGCCTTTTGGTCAAAAAGTATCGTTACCTATAAAACAGTTAAAAAAATTGCCACGCCCGAGGAAATTCATTTGCCGCCTAAAATTACTTTTGAGGCGGAAGAAGAGATTGTTCCCTTGGTTATGGAAGAAGCGATTGAGCTTGAGATGGTTAGCCCTGAGGCAGCGCCCCTTTTGATCAAGGGAAGTCAATCCATAACTTTCAAAACCCGTACCCTGGAAGGTTCAAAAGAGGGCTATGCTCCGGGAACTATTCAAACTCGTGAAGAAACCCTGCGCATCAATATCTCAGGGAAAGCGGCAGAGACAGAGATTGATGCTACCTTGTATAGAACCACCGCCACCGGGGTTACTCAGGTTGGGGAGAAGGAAGAAAAAATTTCCATCCTCATGCGCCGGGGAAGCACAGAAGTCTATCTTGGAGACTTTACTGCAGACCTGACGGAGACGGAGTTTGCCAGGCTGAATAAGGTTCTTTCAGGTGGGAGGGTAAAGGGAGATTACGGAAAGTGGGGATTTACCGCTCTTTATTCCTCTCCCAAAGGAGACGCCAAATTTTATCGAAGCTATGGAGACGGGACCCAGGGCCCTTATAATTTGGGCTATTCGCCGGTGGTCATCGACAGCGAAAGGGTTTATGTGGATGAAATGCTACAAAAGCGAGGCGATGCTTATACCATCGATTACCAGGCCGGAACCATAACTTTCATCAAAAGGGTTATTGATGCAAAATCTATAATTCAGGTCTATTATGATTATCGCCAAACCGTTTACCAGCATTCAACTTATGGATTGCGGGCTTTTTATAAGCCTTCTCCCCATTTGAAAATCGGGACAACTTATCTGGATGATTCGGATAGTCTATCGGGAGCGCGAGAGATAAGGGAGGGGATGGCCGAAAGCCCGGTTGATCCGCAAAGCCATTATGTGGTAGGAGCAGATGGCAGCCTGGTCTCGGAAAACATTTCCGCAGACGGTGAGATTGCTTATTCTCTCAAAAATCTAAATCTCTTTTCTTCTTCTGCGACCAAGGAAACGGGCAGGGCAGGCAAATTGAACCTGAGCTCGACCCTGGGTCCGTTTGGGATTACTGCTCGCATAAAAAGGGTCGGAACGAAATTTCAACCAATTGCAGATCCGGATCCCAAGCAGGATGTCTGGGAATATGGGGGAGGGTTGAGTTTTAGGCCCAGTTCGCTTTTTGGCAGCCAAGGGGATTATGCTTATCAAAAATATATCCAGAGCGGAGTGGTTTATAAAAATATTTATAAAACCGCGAGAGCTTTGCTTACCCCGGAAAGGCTGCCCTCGCTTGAATATCGATTTTCAGAAACCGACGAAAGCAACGATCCGGTGAGCGGAAGCCAACTTCGAAGGGTGATCACCAAAAATTCCGCGGAGACCATTTATCAATTTGGTGTTCTTTCGTCCAGTCTTAAGGGAACGATTGAGAAATGGCTCAGGCGTTCCCCTTCGGAGGAGGTAACCGATTATAAAAGAGTGAATTTAGGGCTAGCCACGGTGGGGCTTGAGAAGATAACCTTCTCTTCCAATGTCGAGCTCGAGGATCGTAAGGAACCCAGCGGTCTTTCGCCCCAACGTAAGACCTATAATTTAAATCTTTCCGCGACTCCCTCCAAGCAATATTTTATCTCATCCTCAGTACAGATAATTGATGATAGCCAGGGAGGGCACACCAATGTCACGGATCTGGCTTATCGTGCCCAGCCTTCTCAAGCCCTTAAAACTGATGGGAAATACACGATTAAATCAGTGGCAGAAGAATTCCCCACCACTTCCGAGACGGTTTCTAAGCAAGCTGGCTCTTTTTCCTTTGACCTGCGGCCGTTACACTATCTACGCCTGAGGTATCTGTACAAACCGAATTTTACTCGAATCGAGCGCACCAAAACTTTAAGCTATAATAATGAAAAACAGCAGGCGGAGATAAATCTGATTCCCGTAAAAGAGGCCTTGATCGGGTTGATCTATAAGCTGGGGAGAGGCTTTAATATCTATAAGAATGATTATCCCGATTACAAGGTAAAAGAGAAGACAGAGGACACCGATTCGACCCTCTATACCCTGAAAATGGCTCCCTTCCGTATTCTATCCACAGAATTCAATTATTTAATTGACAATTCTTCTAGCACAACTTTAGCATCTACCCAGGAACCCTATACCTATCTGGATGGCAGTGGAAAGACCATAAAGTTTGACGCCATTGCTAAGACTTCTCTTTCTGAGGAATTCTCAATTGATTCCAGATATACCTATCAAAAAATCGACGAAGGGACGGGAGAGGCCTCATCCAATCTGGTAAACACCAAAAGTCATACGGCATCGCTTAAGGGGCTCTGGAACTATTCGCAAAATTGGACATTTTCGATCAGCGGAGCTTATAGCCGGACCACGGATTACATCCTTTCCCAGGTGACCTATACCGTTTCTCCGGGATTGGGATTTATTTATCGTTTGGGGGAGACACTCAGAGTTGATTTTGATTACACTTATTCCAAGTCCTATGCTGGAATGGAAACCGAAAAAAGCAATTATTCATTGAAGACCAGATATGCTTTAAGTGACTTTGTTAACCTGACCATCCAGGGCGAACAGGAGATAAGCAGCGATCCAGATTATAAGCTGACAGATATAACCGGGAACATAGAGATAACTCTTTAAATCTTTCAGAATCCATGCTAGAATTTTAAGTAATGCTAACTTTGGGCATTGACCCAGGCACGGCGACCACGGGCTACGGCCTGATCACCGAGAAAAAAAACAGGCTTGTTTTTGTTGACCACGGCGTAATCAGCACATCTCGCAAAGACACTTCCCAAGCCCGGCTGCGAAAGATATATAGCAGTTTAAAAGTACTTATTTTGGACTACAAGCCCAAGGCGATTGCGGTGGAGAAGCTCTATTTCGGGGCGAACACTAAAACTGCGATTGCAGTCGGTCAGGCCAGGGGGATTGTTCTGCTAACCGCGGCCGAGTTCAAGATTCCTTTGGCGGAATATACTCCCCTTGAAGTGAAGATGGCCATAACTGGATATGGAAGGGCGGACAAGAAACAGATTCAACAAATGGTAAAAAATCTCCTGGGGCTTTCGGATTTGCCCAAGCCGGATGATGCAGCGGATGCTCTGGCGATCGCGATCTGCCATATCCATTCCTACAGGTTGGCAAGCTTATGATCTCACATCTGAACGGGATTTTAGAGCACATTGATAAAAAACACCTGGTGGTGGATGTGGGAAATGTAGGATATCATGTAAATGTCCCGACCTCGGCCCTGGCCCGCTTGCCCAAAGTCGGGGAGAAGATCAAACTCTACACTTATCAGGTGGTAAGAGAAGATGAGCTTTCGCTCTATGGTTTTCTGGCAAAGGAGGAAAGAAATCTTTTTTCGCTCCTTCTTACAGTTAATGGAGTAGGACCCAAAGCATCGCTCTCAATTCTCTCAGGCTTCCCGATCGATAAGCTGGTAACTGCGATCACCAAAGGGAATGTTGATTTGATATCCACGGTGCCAGGGATAGGCAAGAAGACCGCACAAAAATTGGTAATCGAATTAAAGGAAAAGGTGGCCAAGGCTTATGCTATCAAACCTTCCGACATGGCGATTGGGATGGGAGGGGATGAGCCAGTGGTTTCAGACGCTATCTCGGCCTTGATCGCCCTGGGGTACTCTCCCCGCGAAGCCAGGGATGCTATTCTTAAATCCGGGATCGATCTATCAACGCAAGGGGTCGAGGATATAATCAAGCAGGCGCTCAAAAGTTTGGTTTAGATTCTTTTCAGCATCCATTTCTCTGCCATCCGCATCCACCGCCGCAGGAAAAATTTTTCAGGAGTCAGATGTTTAACATAAATGGCATAGATCCCCTGGAGATTGGCCCCCAGAATATCCATGAAAAGCTGGTCTCCGATCATGGCGGTGTTTTCCGGTTTTGCATCTAGGGCGTTTAAAGATCGCCTGAAGGCGAAGGGAAAGGGCTTGAGCCCCAGAGATATTGCAGGAATCCCCAGGGTCTCCCCAAAATATTTTACTTTTAAGGGATGATAGCTGTTGGAGGTTAGACAGAGCTTAAAACCCTCTTCTTTCCGCGCCACGATCCATTCAAAGACCCGAGGAGAAATATCACTGACATGGCGTGGAATAAGAGTGTCATCGATGTCGACAAGCAGGGCGTTGATCCCTCGGGCTTTGAGTTTATCAAAGTCTATATTATAAATATCCTTTGCCGTGAGCTTTGGCTTAAATAAATTTTTAAACTTTTCCCAATACTCGTTCAAAGCTAATTCTCCGTTTAAGTTTAGCCAGCAATTTCTCAAAATCCTCTTTGAAATCCGGCGAAATCATAAGCTTTAGCGTTGCTTGCGGCCCCTCTTCCGGTTTGGGAGTACGGATGGCGACCATCCCATCAAAAGCTTCGAAATAAGGGCAGAGGAGGTAGATGTCTTCTTTGTTTACTCTTAGAAAATAGCTAATCGAATCCATTGAATTTACAGTTTTTCAATATAGAACAAAACCACGGCTGGAAGATCTTTATATAAAATCTGATTTATCTCTTTAAGCTTGGCGTGCCTTTCGCTTTTGAGCGCGATGTTTAGCCCCTCAATTTGTTCCAAGAGCTTGTCAACCCTGGGATTGCTGTAGCCGGTGAAGTTAGCATCTCCATCGCTTCTAAAAAGGGGCTCGACCAGGCTGAAGCTGTCAATCTGGACGGCGGTTGCTTCTTCCGTAAAAAGCTGTTCGATGCCCGCCTTGTAGCCCATCAGGAAGAAATCATGTTTGCCGGAAACCAGTTCCTCAATCCATTTTTCTTCATTTTGGAAGCTTACTTCGACCAGTTTGACTTTCATCCCAATATTTTTTAGATCGTTCTGTATTTTTTCGGCAATGGCGACGGTTTTAATCCCATCGGTGTGTAAAAGGGAGAGGTCTTTCAAACGCTTGTCAGTTATTGGGTAGCCGGCCTTTTTCATGAGTAGTTTAGCGTGCTTTAGATCATAATACACCGGCTCAAGATCCGGGTCATAACCCAGCATCCCGGGAGGGATAAAACCTATGGGAACCGTTTCTTCACTCATGATTTCGGTAACGATGTGCTCTTTGTCGATAGCGGAATTGACGGCCTGTCTTACCGCTGGATCCTTGAACAGTTCATGCTTGAGGTTCATTCCCATGAACCAGATGCCGTCATACTCTTTTGCTGAAGCAAAAGAGCAATGACCAATGACCAATAAACCAATGACCAATGAAGGAATAATTATTCTATTTAATACCGTATTTTTTCTTTCCTTGTTCAAAAAGATCTCCTCCCTTGCTATCGATAGCTACAATGGCCGGAAAGTCTGCGACTTCGAGTTCGAGGACCGCTTCCGGTCCCAGGTCAGGAAAAGCGATGATATTTGATTTTTTTATATGTTTGGAGAGAGCGGCGGCGGTTCCTCCCGGAACCACCAGATAGGCAGCTTTGTACTTTTTTATGGCGGCCTTAACCACGGGACTTCGCTCCCCTTTTCCAATAGTTAATTTTAATCCAAGCTTAAGGAGATTTGGGGTAAAGGGATCCATGCGGGTGGCAGTGGTGGGGCCAATCGATCCGATAACCTTGCCGCGCCGGGCAGGGGTAGGCGAAGCATAATATAAGATTGCGCCAGCTGGATCAAAAGGAGGGCGTTTTCCAAAAAGGCGGTGGGCGGCATCCCGGGCGACAAAAATTTTCCCCGAGATAAGCACTTTGTCTCCGGCCCTGAGCGCGTTAGTATCCTTATCTGTTAACGGCGGCTTTAACCTTTGGAGTTTGGTTTTGCTTTTTTTAACCATCAGATTGCCGCTTCCTTATATCGATGAGCATGACATTCAATGTTTACTGCGACCGGCAGGCTGGAGATGTGGCACGGATATTTCTCTATGTTAACCGCCAGAGCAGTTATCCTCCCCCCCAAACCCATCGGACCGATGCCGGTCTTATTTATCTTTTCTAGAAGTTCTTTTTCCCAATTAGCCGTGTCTTTTTCACTATGGTGTCTTCCCACTTCTCGTAAGAGCGCCTTTTTGGCCAGAACCGGAGCGTAATCAAAACTACCGCCAACCCCGATTCCCACAATAACGGGCGGGCAGGAATTCGGGCCAGCTTTTTCAACTGCTTCAATCACAAAATCATCAATTTCCTCTTTGGGAGAATTTGGGTTGAACATTCTTAGGGCGCTGCAATTTTCAGCTCCACCACCCTTGGTCAATAATTGTATTTTTATGCTTTCTCCGGGAACGATTTTGGTATAGATGATGGCTGGGGTATTGTCTTCGGTATTCTTCCTTTTTATGGGATCCGCGACTACTGATTTTCTTAGATAGCCATCATGGTAAGCCCGGCTAACCCCTTCATTTACCGCTTCTTCCAGGGTCCCCTCAATGATCCTTGCATCCTGACCAATTTCAAAGAACACAATGACTATGCCAGTATCCTGGCAAAGAGGAAGTTTATCGCGCCAGGCAACTTTGGCGTTGTTGATCAATTGTCTTAAGATTTCACGACCGATGGGGGAATCTTCTTTGCTTAAAGCCTTGTTAAGAGCTTCAACCACATCTTCTGAAAGATTGGTATTGGCCTCAATGCAAAGATTTTTTACGGTTTCGGTTATCTTTTTGGCTACGATTTCGCGCATTTTCTGTTATTTTCCCTGATTACTTCAGCCGATCTATTCAATGCTTGCTTTTCTTCTTCACTTAATTCTATTTCGATAATTTTCTCAACACCATTTTTGCCGAGTTTGGCCGGAAGGCCAATATAGAGGTCCTTCAAGCCATATTCTCCCCGGGCAAAAACCGAGGAGGGGATGACCTCTTGTTTATCCTTTAGCATCGATTCTACCATATGCGCGACAGCGGCTGAAGGAGCATAGTAAGCTGAGCCGGTCTTTAAAAAGGAAACGATTTCTGCTCCTCCATTTCGGGTTCGCTCTATGATTTGATCGATTATTCCCTTGGAAAGAAGCTTGGTAATTGGTTTTCCGGAAACCGTGGTTTGGCTAGGGACCGGGACCATCAGATCGCCGTGCGTTCCCAAAACCGTGGCTTTGACCTCGGTGACCGGCACTTTGAGCTCCATGGCAATAAAGGTTGCCATTCTGGCAGCATCGAGCAGGGGAGCCATTCCAAGGACTCGTTTGGTTTCGAAACCAGAAACCTTCCAGGCGAGGTAAGCCATGGAATCTAAAGGATTGGTAACCATTAAAATTATCGAATCTTTTGACAAATTTTTGATCTTTTCAACAACTGTTTTTACGATTTCGGCATTTTTTGCCAGAAGATCATCCCGGCTCATCCCCGGCTTCCTGGCCAAACCGGCGGTTACCACCACGATTTGTGAATCTTTGATCCCGGAATAGTCATTTGTGCCCTTGATCTGTGAGGTAAACCCGAGGATTGAGCCGGATTGGAATATATCCAGGGCTTTGCCTTGGGGGATGCCTTCGAGGACATCAACCAGAATAACGTCTCCCAGATCTTTTTCAGCGATCCGGCGGGCGACTTCCGCACCCACATTGCCCGCGCCGACCACACTGATTTTTGGTTTCATACAGCGGGCATTATAGATTAGTCTGTGAGGTTTGTCAATTCGGCGAATTCCTGGATAGAAAGGCTTTCGGGCCTGCGGGATAGGTTAATTTTGGTGGCTTTTATGCTAAAATTACTAAGTGAGTTTTTCAATTGCTTCCTTCTCTGCTGAAAAGCGGCGTGAACAACATCAAAGAAGAGTTTTTCATTTTTAACTTTATACTTGGGTGTCTTATAAGGCCTTAGGACCACAATTGCCGAGCTTACTTCTGGCCAGGGATAAAAGGAAGATTTTGAGACCAGAGAGTCCAGCTTTGTTTCGGCATGATACTGGACAAAAATGGAGAAGGAGCCATATTTTTTGGAGCCCGGGGAAGCCGTCATTCTTTCCGCCACCTCTTTTTGCGCCATAAGAACGGCGAGCTCGGGTTTATCTTTGGCTTCCAGGATTTTCTCGATTATGGGAGCGGTAATGTAGTAAGGCAGATTTCCCATGATCTTGTATCTTCTTCCCAGTGCCAGGTTAGGCAAGTCGGCCTTAAGAAAATCCTTAAGAACAAAACTCACGTTTTGATAGGGATTAAGGACCTCCTGGCTGATTTTTAGCAATTCTTTGTCGACCTCAACCGCAATCACCTGATAAACAAGTTTTGCTATTTCAGCCGTTACCACGCCCAGCCCTGAACCGATCTCGATCACCAGATCATCCTGGCAAAGTTCTCCGGCATGGATAATTCTTTGCAAAACCTTGGGATCGATCAGGAAATGCTGTCCGAGGCGTTTGCGCGGATGCCGACCGTAACTTGCCAGAAGTTCCTTGGTGATTTGGGCCAGGGTGGGGGTCATTTAGTTTTGGCAAAATGTGTCGCGACTTTGATGGCCTCAATCAGGCTTTGGGGGTTGGCCCAGCCTTTTCCAGCGATGTCAAAGCCCGTGCCATGATCAACCGAGGTCCGAATGATGGGCAATCCAATTGTGACATTCACGGAGCGGTTAAAAGATAGAAGTTTTAAGGGGATAAGCCCCTGGTCATGGTACATGGCGACCACCATGTCGAACATCCCGATATTGGCCAAATAGAAAACCGCGTCCGGAGAGATCGGGCCCTTGACATTAATTCCCAGTTTTCTCGCTTCATCTACCGCGGGTTTAATGATCTTTATCTCTTCATCCCCAAATATTCCGGCTTCTCCAGCATGAGGGTTAAGACCCGCCACCCCGATTCTGGGCTTCTTTTCTCTTAACTTAAAGAGTGTCTCATGGGCAAGTTTAATCGTTCTTAGGATTTTCTTTTTATCTAAATGCCTGCTGACTTCTTTAAGAGGGAGATGGGTGGTAACCAGCATAATCCAGAGAGTATCCGAGATAAACATCATGGCGTAATTCTTGGTTTTGGTTCGGGTCGCTAAAATTTCGGTATGTCCTCGATATTTATAGCCAGCTTTCTGGATAGCTTCTTTGTTTATGGGGGCAGTAGTAATGGCGTCAATCTTGCCGTCTTTGGCGAGCTGGATTGCCTTTTCGAGATACTCAACCGCGGCTTTGCCGGCAGGTTTAGATACTTGGCCAATCTTTAATCGTGAAACATCAACATTTTTCAAATCTAGAACATCTAAAGTTCCCCGGGTAAATTTGGCTTCTGAAATTTTCTTAATGGGATTTATTTCGATGTTTTGAATTTTAGCTACCTTTAAGCCAGAGCGCATTGCTTTGCGATCGCCGATAACTAAACAGTTAGCAATCATCTGAATTTCGGAGGTGTTCAGGGCTTTGGCGCAGATTTCAGGCCCGATTCCGGCCGGATCACCCATGGTTACTCCAATGATGGGCTTATGCATTGTATCTTATCCCTGTTTTTTCTATGCGGGCAACTGCTTCGTTGATCTTTTCATCAGTATCCACTAGGGCGATGCGCACGTAACCTTCTCCCAGATCTCCGAAACCTATTCCAGGGGAAACGACCACATCCGCTTGGTGGACTAAATGCTCAACAAAGGACATGGCATTAAAGCCGGAAGGGACCGGGAGCCAGACATAAAAAGTAGCCATGGGTTTTTTCAGCTTCCAGCCCAGGGAGTTCAGCCCTTCGACCATGATATCCCTTCTTTTTTGGTAGGTGGCCCGCATCCTGTCCATGTAGCCATTTTTCATGCGCAGGGCGGTGGTGGAAGCCGCAATTACCGCCCCGAACGGGCCGTAGTCGATGTTGGTCTTGATCTTTCTCAAGGATTCAATTAAGTTTGCATTCCCCACGGCAAAACCCGATCTACATCCCGCCATGCCAAAGGTCTTGGAAAGGGTATGGAATTCGATGCAAACCTCCTTTGCCCCGGGAATGGAAAGACAGGAGATCGGTTGCTTTCCTTCGAAGTATAATTCGGCATAAGCAAAATCATGGATCAATATCAGATCATGTTGCTTGGCGAATTTGACGGCTTTTTCAAAAAACTCTCGGGGGGCGGTGGCTGCAGTCGGGTTGGTTGGATAGGAGATGATGAGCATCTTTGCTTTATCCGCGATCGATTTGTCGATCACCTCCAGGTCCGGGATGAAACCATTTCTTTCAACTGTTGGCAGAACTATCGGTTCGGCGCCGGCTAAGATAGGACCCCTGAAGTGAGCCGGGTAGGCTGGGAGAGGGACCAGGACCGTGTCTCCTGGATTCAAATAAGCAAAGGCAAAATGGACCAGGCCTTCCTTGCTTCCCAGCAGCTCGACAATTTCGTTTTTCTCAATTGAAACCTTATAGCGTCTTTTGCACCAGTCGATGACCGCCGCTCTGAATTCCGGGTTCCCCTCAAAGGAGGAATAGCGATGACAGTCTGGATTCTTTAAGGCTTCAATGTGGGCTTGGATCACTTCTTCGGGCGGGGGAATATTTGGCGACCCAATCGTCAGGTCGATTAAATCTTTGCCCTTGGCCCGCTCTTCTGCCTTAAGCTTGTCGAGCAAGGCAAAGACATAGGTGGGTAGTTTTAAGAGACGCTGGGCTTCTTCCATTCCATTATCTCTCCTGCGCGATATGAACTTCTAACAAACGATCCCGAAAATACTTCTAGAAATCCTAGAGCTTTTCCAAAGGCTCGGTATTCCTCAAACTCTTCCGGTCGAACATATCTTTCCGCCTTGGGATGAACATTCGTAGGCGGAAGATATTGTCCAATGGTTACAATATTACATTCAACCCTTCTCAAATCTTGAAGAGCCGAGAAAACATCTTCTTTATTTTCACCTAATCCTACCATAAGTCCACTCTTAGTGTAAAGCCCTCGGTTTTTGGCCATTTTGAGTACCCAGAGCGAGCGCTGGTAATCGGCCTGGGAGCGGATTTTTGAATAGAGTCGGGGAATGGTTTCAAGATTGTGGTTAAGGACATAGGGTTCAGCATCCAGAACTGTTTTTAGTGCAGGTTCGCTCCCTTGAAAGTCCGGAATAAGCGCTTCAACCTTTAAAGGGCGAAGGCATTTAATCACTGCCGCAAACTGGGAGGCACCTCCATCCGGCAGGTCGTCTCGGCTAACCGAGGTGATGACGACATACTTCAGTCCGAGTTTCTTAACTGCGAGAGTAATCCTTTCGGGTTCTTCTGGATCCGGAGGAGATGGTTTCCCTTTGCTTATTCCGCAAAAACGGCAGTTGCGAGTACAAACATCTCCGAGGATCATAAAGGTCAGGGTGTTCTTAGAAAAGCATTCTCCAATGTTTGGGCACTTGGCAGATTCGCAGACGGTATGGATGCGGCAATCGTCGATAAGATTGCGGATCTTGCGGATATTTTCTTGCTTAGGGATTCTTTTTATCAGGAATTGAGGCAGAGCCACTTAACATCTTTTCCATTCTTTCGCGGTTAATAGAGCTACCAAGAGCGTGTTCCTTGCTGATAAGCCCTTTTTTATACAGATTAAATAGAGAGACATCCATGTTTTGCATCCCAGATTGAGCTCCTAGCTCGATCATGGAATAGACATCCTGGGTCGATCCCTTTCGAATGATATTTCGGATGGCGTGGGTGGCAACCAGAATTTCAACCGCTAGGGCAAGCCCCTTCCCGTCTTTTCTGGGGATGAGCTGCTGAGAGATGATTCCTTGCAGGGTTAGAGAAAGCATGGTCCGGATTTGGGGCTGTTGATGGGGAGGAAAGACATCGATCATCCGGTCTACAGACTGGACCGCATCTTGGGTATGAAGGGTAGAGATTACCAGGTGACCGGTTTCAGCTGCCGTAATCGCCATTTGGATAGATTCTAAGTCACGCATCTCACCGATCAGAATCACGTCCGGGATTTGGCGGAGCACCCGTTTTAACGCTTCGGTAAACGAGACCGTGTCGATGCCTACTTCTCTTTGTTCTATCATGGCTTGCTTGGGGGTGTGAACATACTCAATCGGATCCTCAATCGTAATGATATGGCAGGCGCGGGTTGAGTTAATCAGGTCAAGCATGGCAGCCTGGGTAGTTGATTTGCCGCAGCCGGTTGGTCCGGTTACTAAAACCAATCCTCTTTCTAAGGTTGTAAAGTTTTTAACGTGCGGGGGAAAGCCGAGTTCTTCTAAGGGAGGGATGTCTCTTTGGATTCTGCGGATGGAGGCGGCCATACTTCCCCTTTGGTAATGGAGATTCACGCGGTAGCGGCTCAATTCGTCTTCATAGGCGGTATCCAATTCTTTTACCTTTTTGAATTCTTCCATTTCTTCCCTGCGGATGATGGGGGCAATGAGACTTTCGATTTCATCCGGAGTAAGGTTTTTATTGCCCTGTTTATACAAGAGATTATTGATTCTGAGAATGGGGTAGTTTCCGGCTGCCAGCAGAAGATCCGAGGCTTTGGTTTGGTTTAGCTGGAGGAGCAAACTTTTTATATCCATATAAATCTCCTTTAGTTTTGACTTTGCTCTGGGGTTAATATATAATTTCTACACCTCGATGTCAAGGTCATGTTGTATTTGGTTTTTATTTTTATACTCGGAACAGTTGTAGGAAGCTTCCTGAATGTCTGCATTCATCGGCTGCCACGCGGAGAATCAGTAATCTATCCAGCCTCGCATTGCCCGCAGTGCGGACAAAGACTGAGAGGGCTGGAGCTGGTTCCAGTTATCGGGTATTTTCTTTTGGGGGGGAAATGTAGATATTGTAGGAAGCCCATCTCCTTTCGCTATCCATTGGTCGAATTCATAACCGGCGCTCTTTTGGTTGGGGTTGCTCTCGGTTTTTCCCCTTCGTCTTTCCCCTTGGAATTCTTCTTTTATATGATTTTTTCGGTTTTCATGATAATTGTCTTTTTTACAGACTTGGAGCAGCAGGTTATTCCAGACAGCATAAATATTACCGGAATTATTCTGGGGCTGTGTTTTAACTTTATTAAAGGAATGTTTTTCCAAAAAGGGGCTATAAATGTATTTTTGTCTTCTCTTTTCGGGATGCTGATTGGCTATGTTTTGCTCTATCTAATCGCCAAATTCGGGAAATTATGGTTTAAAAAGGAAGTCATGGGTGAGGGCGACCTTTATTTAGCTGCCTTTCTTGGGGCCTATCTCGGTTGGCAGGGGGTGCTTCTTTCTATCTTTTTGGCCTACCTTCTGGCCGGAGCAATTTCGCTGGTGCTTTTAGTTTTAGGCAAAATTAAAATGGGAGGGTATCTTCCTTTTGGTCCGGCGTTGGTGGCAGGCGGGATCATAACCCTATTCTTTGGGCAGCAGATTATAACTTGGTATCTAAAATTATTTATATGAAAAGACTGGGATTTTTATTATTTTCATTAATAGTTATTTACTTTATTTTTCTTATTCGCCAAGATATAATTGATAATCTGGAGCTTAAACGAGAAGAGCAAAGGATTAGAACAAACTTGGAACTAGAAGAGGGACTTTCTAAGGAGCTGGGGAATAGGCTAAAGAGGTTAATGAGCGACAATTACATTGAGGAACTTGCCCGGACCAAAATGGGCCTGATAAAGAAGGGGGAAACAGCCTATAAAGTCATAATTAACAATTAAAAATGACTTAATTAACAACAATGTATTTATTATTATAATATTGCCGAAGGCGATACCATGTTGTTAATTATCAATTTGGAAATTGTTAATTTTTAATGGGGGGTGAAAAACGTTTGCCTATAGAGATTGGGTCAGAGATCGAGGGTAAAGTGACTGGGATCGCGAACTTTGGGGCTTTTATTGAATTGCCCGAAGGGAACACCGGCCTGGTTCATATTTCTCAAATTGCGGATTCATATGTCACCGATATCAGCAAGCATCTCAAAGTGGGGGATGTGGTGAAGGTTAAGGTCTTGGGAGCGGCCAAGGAAGGGAAATATGATCTTTCTATCAAACAGGTTGGTAAGCCAAGCTGGCAACAGAGAAAACGTAGGCCCAGGGAGGAAAAAGAGGGGCCAGCACCAGGATCGTTCGAAGATAAAATTACGCTGTTCTTGAAGCAGAGCGAGGAAAAACTTACAGACTGGAAGCGTAATCTAGAGTATAAACAGGCCGGAAGAAAGAAAAAGAAATAGATTCTGCCCGGGTGGCGGAATTGGTAGACGCAAGGGACTTAAAATCCCTCGGCCGAATAGGCTGTGCCGGTTCGACTCCGGCCTCGGGCACGCTTTTAAAGCTTGGTTTCAAGAAGGACCGAGTTGATCCCAAGGAAAGCCGCGGCTTTTTCTTTGTTTTTGCCGCACTTCGTAAAAACAGTTTGAATATATTCTTTCTCAAAGGTTGACATGAGATTGCTGCCGGCGCCCTCGCTCGTCTTCAGCAATATATCAATCGGAAGGTCTTCGAGCAGGATTTGTTTGTCTGCGCAGGCAAGGACGAGTCTTTCTACCAAGCTTTCTAATTCTTGTGTGTTTCCAGGCCAGGAATAACTAGTTAAAGCCTCTAAGGTCGGAGGGGTGATTTTTATCTCCTTAGCATAGCGTGTGCTGTATTTTTCGATGAAGCCATTGACCAGAAGGGGAATGTCTGAGCTTCTTTCCCGCAGAGGGGGGATTTCTATCAAGACGGCCGAAAAGAAATCAAACAATTCCTTATTTTTTGCTGCCAGATTGGTGGTGGTGCCTCCAATTAAATGCGTCTCAATAAGAATGCCGGGTGAGATAGAGCCGGTCCGTGAGAATTTTAAGGTAGAGATAGTTCTGAAGATTTCTTCCGGAAGGGATTCAAGATTATTAATGAAGACCGTGCCATTTTTCGCCTGTTCAAAAAGGCCATTTTTGGCTTCCAGATCTACCGTGCTTGTCCCCTTTCCCCGGCCAAAAAGGACGGCTTTAATTTCAAAGGGTGACATTTCTTGAGAAAGACAAAAGGCCCGAAAAGGAAAATCGGAGCGCTCGCTTTTTTCATGGATCATTCGGGCCAGAGGCTCTTTTTCGGTTCCTACTTCTCCTGAGATTAGAATTCGCTGACCCTTTTTAATTTTGTCAATGGTCTTTTTGATTTCAATTACTTTTTCATCTTGTCCGATTAATTCGGAGATGCTTTTTTCGGCTTTCTTCTGGGCCTTGCTTTCTTCGGTAAGGATCGATTTTTTTCTTAGGATTTGTTCGGTTAGTTTTAGAACATGGTCAACATCAAAAGGCTTGACGATATAATCTCGAGCCTCGAGTTTTACTGCTTGACTGGCCTTTTGAACATCGTTGACGGCGGTGACCATGATGATTTCTAGGTCCGGGTCTATCTCTTTCATTCTTTTTAAGGTCTCTAGGCCGTTTAATCCAGGCATACGGATATCCAGGTAGACCAGATCTAGCTTTTGGTCAGCAATGGTTTTAAGGGCAGCCTCCCCCGAGGCCGCCAGCAAAAGCTTATACTTTCCTCCGAGGATCAGAGAGAAGGATTCGCGAATCGACAGTTCATCGTCAACCACTAAGATGCTATACATGAGCAAATCGATCGATAATGATTAAGGCTTGTTTGCGAAGTTCAGGATCGATCATGATGCCACGGGTTATGTTTTCGATCATGGCTTTGGCTCCCTGAGCCGCTACCAAGGATGGACCGAATTCCGCCGCCAGGGCCATTTTTACGATTTTGGTAATGGCTTGCTCAATGGAATCTTCCTTTTTGAGCTCATTTGCCAGCCCCTTTTCAAAAAGCTCTAGTTTTTCAAGATCCTTTTCTTCCAGCTCTTCCCCGATCTCCTTTCCCAGGATGATGGGCAGGAACTCCTTGGTTGGGGCCCATTCTCTTTTTCTAATTTGCGCTTTCATGATAACCACCTCCGTGCCTTAATACCAGCAATCTTATTGCCAGCATATTCATAAGGGATGAGATAACTTTAGCACAAAATAATGTGCAAATCAATTGTCTGTGCCCGGGATTATGGGCATAAAAGTTGGGGTTGATTATTTAAGATCAAGCCTTTTCTCAAGCTCCAGCAGGGTATTTCTGTGGATGCCAAGGAGTTTGGCGGCTTTCTTTTTTTTACCACCGGCTTTCTTGAGGGCCTTTCGGATAAAGTCGGCTTCAAATTTTTGAACCGCTTCGTGAAGTTTGGCCTCGGAATCTTCGGGTCGGCAGGGAAGTTCTCCTTTTATTTCGGGAGGGAGCCGATCGGGGCCGATCTGGGCGGCTTTAGTTAAAACCACCAGCCGTTCGATCAAGTTCTCGAGCTCCCGGATATTACCCGGCCATTCGTAATTTACCAGCAGCTCCATAGCTTCTTTTTTAATGCCTTTGATATGCTTGCCGAACTCCCGATTATACTTGTGCAGAAAATGATTTGCTAGTAGCGAGATGTCTTCTTTCCGTTCTCGCAGCGGGGGGAGATGGATGGGGATAACATTTAGCCGGTAATACAGATCTTCCCTGAATTTATATTTTTTAATGGCGGATCGGAGATCTGAGTTAGTGGCGGAGACGATACGTACGTCCACCGGAGTGGGATAGCCAGCACCGATGCGTTCGATCTCCTTTTGTTGAATGGCACGGAGCAGTTTGGCCTGCATCGGAAGAGGCATGGAGCCAATTTCATCCAGAAATAAGGTCCCGCCATTCGCGATTTCAAACTTCCCAATCTGGCGTTCATGTGCTCCGGTAAAAGATCCTCGTTCGTGGCCAAAAAGTTCAGATTCGAGAAGATTTTCAGGGATCGCGGCACAATTTACCGCCACAAAAAGTTTGTCTTTGCGTTGGCTTCGATTATGGATGGCTCTGGCCACCAGTTCTTTTCCGGTCCCAGATTCCCCGCTGAGCAGAATCGTGGCATTGCTTCGGGCAACATCATCGATGATCTTAAAGATTTCACGGATCTCCTTGCTTTTCCCGACAATCTTTTCAAATTGATAATCCTTCTCGATCATTCTCCGGAGCAGGGTATTTTCTTGCAAAAGCATTCTCTTCTCCAGGACCTTTTCTACCTGTTCCTGAAGCGCATCGATGTCGAAAGGCTTGGTAATATAATCATAGGCCCCGTGACGAATAGCTTCTACTGCATGCTTTACCATGATGACGGCGGTGACCATGATGACTTCGATTGAATCGTCAATGCCCTTGATGATTTTCAGGACCTCGATACCGTCGATTTCTGGCAGGCGGATGTCCAGGAGGACCAAATCAATGGATTGATTTTTTATAACTTCGATGGCTTCCTTGCCCGATTTGGCCAGGTGTACATTGTACTCTTCTCGTAACAGCACGTGCATGGATTCCCGCATGCTTCTTTCATCGTCCACCACCAGTATATTTGCTGTCCGCTTTTTACCCTTCTTGGCAGGCATTTTTTTTATTTTTTTCATGGTGTCTTCCTCTGGCTGGCAGAAGGAAATTTTAATTCCTTTCGATAATAGGCTACCGTTCGGCGATCAATTTTTGCTCCCTGCTCCTGCATGATTTCTGTAATCTGCTTGTCAGTCAAGGGCTTATTTTTATCTTCATTTTTGATGTTCTCAATTAGCATGGCCTTAATCCTGGCCACCGTTAATCCCTTTGGTCCTCTTGGGCACAGGAACTTCAGCGGAAACAACCCTTGTGGCGTTTGAACATACTTTTCCGCCACGGTTCTTGAGATGGTTGACGGATGCAAACCAAACTCATCCGCCAGGTTCTTTTGCGGCAAGGGGCGCAACCAGGTAATTCCCTTGTTTAAAAACTCGTCCTGAGTCTCAATTATTCTTCGTACTATTTTCTCCAAAGTTTCACTTCTTTTAGAAAAATCTTCAATTAGGTTTTTGGCATTTTTGAGCTTTTCTTTTAAGAATTCCTTGGTCTTTTCGTCAGTTTTTGGGTCCTCAAGCATTTTCAGGTATTGGGGAGAAAGGTTGATTACCGGTCCGTAGCGGGTTTCAAGATTTACCAGTTTATGACCCTTATCGGATTTTTCTACCGCAAAAGAGGGGATAACATGTCTGGTTTCTCCTCCAAAGGATGATCCCGGATTGGGATTAAGGTTGTTTTTTATAAAGCTGGCGATTTCAGCTACTCCCCCTTCTGGAATTCCGAGTCCTTGGGCCACCTTTGCGAAATTTGGCAGATTGAGATCTTCCAGGTGTTTGTCCACCGCTTTTATTAGGATCTCCTGCAAGGCTTGATTTTCAAAGTTGTATTCTCGAATTTGGATTAACAAGCATTCTTTAAGGTCCCGCGCGCCGACTCCTTCGGGTTCGAAACCTTGGACTATTCTTAAAACCTTATCCACAGTGGGGCGGGAGACCGAGAATTCTTTCATGATTCTTTCCCGGAGCTTGGGATAGTTTATGACATAGCCCAAGTCGTCGATATTTTCGATAATGATCTTAGCTATATCATGATAATTTTGATCTAAATCTTCAAGCTCCAATTGTTCCAGAAGGTGTTCTTCCAGCGTCTTTTCAACGCTGCCAATGTTTTCTAGGCCGGGGAGATCGGCAAAATCAGCTTCTCTTTTTATTTTCTTATCCGAGGTTAAGTAGCGGATAAACTCTACATATTCATCCCTCCGCTCTATTTCGAGCAGAGGGTTTTCTTCTGCTTCCCGGGTAAGGCGGTCAACCAGCTCTATGTAAGGGAGGTTAAGGATCTTGAGCATCTGGAGCATGCGGGGAGAAAGAAGAATCTCCAGGGTTTGCCGGAGCTCAGGTTGAAGTCGCAATTCCGCCATGCTATAATTATAACATATCAACGCGGGGTGGAGCACCTCGACTCGTTTCGCTTGCTCGGTGCTAAGTCATGAGCGAACGAAGTGAGTCGAATGACGCGGGGTGGAGCAGCCAGGTAGCTCGTCAGGCTCATAACCTGAAGGTCGTAGGTTCAAATCCTACCCCCGCTACCAAATTTCTATATATTTTAATAGCAAGAGAGTATAAGGGGGGGTATTCTTACGCCCTCTTTTTTTATGTCTATTGCTGAGGTGAATGACATGGATGAGCAAGTAACAAAGCAGCAACATTATGTGCCAATTTTTTATTTAAAGAGATTCTCTGATAATGATAATTTCATCCAAACGCTTGATTTGGCAAATAAACGAATGGGTCGTAATCCTTATTCGGGGGTGTGTTATGAGGACTTTTTTTATGCACGAA
>Ga0111227_1021_pt1 | contig 25071 bp, 23 predicted proteins | sample DeeMarSWOR152_54_FD_80391 | JGI IMG/M metagenome (GOLD analysis project Ga0111227, IMG submission 80391) | candidate division WOR-1 bacterium DG_54_3 | reverse complement strand
TGGGTAGATCCCTGTCATCTATATGCTCAAGTATTTAACCATCGGCAAACTTATCTGCCCGTAATAAAGGAACTTCACAAAGACTGGCTGGAGGATCCTCTGGAAGAGGTTCCAGAGGTAAAGACATATGCAGAGAAGCTCATCCGCAAATTCAAACCCCAAACTGAATTGGAAAAAGCGATCCTTTTGTTTCGATCCATTATACGCAAAGAGAAAGAATTTGATTTTGATCGGAAAAAGTACTCTGGGCTCAAAAGAGAAGAAGGCGGGCTTGAGATCCGTTTTGACGACGACGCCAATGCCCATCTAAGATTGGATATTCGTCCTGTTCTTCTACCCAAAGATTATATAGATGCTCCATATATTGAACGAGTAGCGGTGTGTCATGAATATAGTTTTCTTGTAATCGCTCTGCTTCGGGCGGTAGGAATTAAAGCCCATATGAATAAACCGGAAGTAGAACATCTGAATGTGATTGCGCAAACAGATAAAGGCATATGTAAAATAGATGCGGTCATCCCGAGCTTCGAATTGATACAGAAACTTCCTGACACTCTCCTTTCCGAGAGTAAATGTATTGCACATTATTACAACCGAAAGGGCGAAACAATCCGACGTCGGGCTCAAGGAATAAAGATGAATGAAGAATGGTTGGCCAGAGCCATGGAAGCTTTAATGCTGGCCCTGGAAATCGATCCCGATCTGGCTCCGGCCTGGAACAATATGGGTCTGGTCATGCTCGAGCAAGGAAGATTAGAACCTGCCCTGTCAGCGGTAGATAAAGCATTAAAACTCGACCCCAACTTAGCGCATGGCTGGAACGCCAGAGGAGTTATACTCGATAAAATGGGTAAAATCGATGAGGCTGAGAAAGCTTACCGTAAAGCCTTAGAAATAGATCCCGATCGGGTCGAAGCCAAGAGGAATCTAGACAGGCTCCTGGGAAAATCAGATCTGTTTTCGCGTTTGATGGGTATTAGCGAATAATTTTATTAAGGCTTTAGCAGGCTAGACTTTTCGCCACCTTAAATTCAGTTCTCTAGCCGCTTTAGCTTCATCCAATCTCTTAATCGGAGTATTATGCGGAGCAGATTTGACCAGTTCCGGATCAGTTTCACATTCTTTAGCAATCTTGATCATTGCCTCACAAAAAGCATCCAGTGTCTCTTTAGATTCAGTTTCCGTAGGTTCGATCATCAAGGCTTCTTCCACAATTAACGGGAAGTAAATAGTGGGAGGATGGAATCCGTAATCCAATAAACGCTTGGCTATATCCAATGCCTTAACTCCGTATTTTTCCTTCTGCCACTTGGCAGAGATCACAAACTCATGCTGACAGGTCCGGTCATAGGGCAAATAGTAATATTCCTTTAGCCGATTCATCACATAGTTTGCATTCAAAACTGCATTTTCAGCAACTTCCTTCAAACCCTTGGCGCCCAAGGATCTTATGTAGGCATAAGCTTTAACGATTACGTTTATATTTCCATGGAAGGAATGAACTTTGCCGATGGATTTGGGAAAGTTGTTAGTAGAAAGTAGATAGTTGTTAGTAGATTTAATCACTCGCGGAACCGGAAGAAAAGGTTCAAGCTTTTTGTTAACGCCCACCGGGCCCGAACCCGGCCCCCCACACCCGTGCGGCGTGGAAAAAGTTTTGTGCAGATTAAAATGCGCCACATCAAAGCCCAGATCGGCCGGGCGACAGACTCCAAGCGTAGCATTTGCATTTGCCCCGTCATAATAAAGTACCCCCCCAACCCCATGCACAATTTCGGCAATTTCTAAAATATGCTCATCAAAAAGACCCAAAGTGTTCGGATTGGTTAACATCAAGCCGGCAGTATCTTCACCCGCCATCTTCTTTAAGTCATGGATATCAATGTTCCCGCGTCCGTTCGATTTTACCACTGCAATTTCATATCCGCACATGGTAACCGAAGCCGGATTGGTCCCGTGCGATGAATCCGGGATAATTATTTTCTTTTTATGTTTATTTCCCCTGTCCTCGTGATAAGCCTTGATCATCAGAAGCGAGGTCAACTCCCCATGCGCCCCGGCCGCCGGTTGAAAGGTAAAAGCATCGTAGCCGAAAATTTCACAGAGATACTCTTCGAAACTGTAAAGGAGCTCAAGCATCCCCTGAATTTCTCCGGCAGGTTGTTGGGGATGGATATCGGTAAAACCCGCAAGCCTGGCAACTTCCTCATTTACCTTTGGGTTATATTTCATGGTGCAGGAACCAAGAGGGTAAAAACCGCTGTCCACTCCAAAATTTTTCTGCGAAAGACTGGTAAAATGCCGAACAACATCCACTTCCGAAAGCTCGGGAAGGTTTAAGCCTTCGCGCAAAAGCTCCTTGGGAATCAATTTCTCAATCTTTTCTTCGGGAACGTCCAAATCCGGAAGGGAATAAGCTTTGCGTCCAGGAGAACTTTTCTCAAAGATGAGGTTTTCTTCTTTCCTATCCACCTGACCACCTTGCCCCGAGCTTTGTCGAGGGGCTATCAACCTATCTCTCTAAATAATTGCTTCTTGCGTAGCGGGATCAAAAAAATGTATTCGGCTTAAGCGTATCGCAATTTGAAATTTACTTCCGGGAGTGGCATCGCAGAGACCGCCCACGCGACTGGTGAGTGGGATCTTGCCCACATGTACATACAAATAGGTCTCCGATCCAATAATCTCCCGAAAATCAACTATGCTTTCTAAAATCACTTTTTCCTTGATCCAATCTGAAGAAGGAACATCCCAAATATCTTCGGGACGGATACCAAAGGTCACTTCCTTGCCCACATATTTCTCCAGAAGATGATCCACCTCTTTGGGCACATCTATCTTGAAGCTCTCGCACTCAAAAGTAAAAAGTTCCGCCTTCATCCCAATCTTTCCTTTTATGAAGTTCATGGGGGGGCTTCCGATAAAACCGGCCACAAAACGGTTAGAGGGTTTTTCATAGACGGCTAAGGGGTTGTCCACTTGCTGTAACTCCCCATTTAAAATAACCGCAATGCGCTGTCCCAGGGTCATGGCTTCCACCTGATCGTGGGTGACGTAGACCACCGTGGCCTTCAAGGTTTTATGTATCCGCTGAAGCTCAGCTCTCATCTGCACTCGCAATTTTGCATCCAGATTGGAAAGAGGCTCATCCATCAAAAAGACCTCCGGACGCCTGACAATCGCTCGCCCCACCGCCACCCGCTGCCTCTGACCCCCGGAAAGTTGTTTGGGATACCGATCCAGAAGATTGCCTAAACCCAGAATTTCGGCAGCCTCATGTACCCGTTCATCCATTTCCTTCTTGGGGATTCCGCGAAGCTTCAGCCCGAAAGCCATATTGTCGTAAACCTTCATGTGCGGATAAAGAGCGTAGTTTTGAAAAACCATGGCAATGTTTCTGTCTTTTGGGGGAACATCGTTAACCAGCCGGTCACCAATATATATCTTGCCTTCGGTAGCTTCTTCCAAGCCAGCTATCACACGCAGGGCAGTCGTCTTACCGCAGCCCGAAGGCCCAACCAGAACCATATATTCCTGATCCTTAATCTCAAGATTGATATCTTTTACCGCAACAACTTCGCCAAATTTTTTTGTAATGTTTTCTAATAATACTCTTGCCAATTCTTACAACTCCTTGCTCAGGTTCGCCAGCTCGATCGCAGACAAAGCCGCGGCAAAGCCTTTATTCCCCGGTTTAGCACCGGCTCGCTCCAGCGCCTGCTCTAAATTATCCGTGGTCAGGATTCCAAATATAACTGGAATACCGGTATCTAAGGATACTCTGGCAATACCTTTAGCTGCTTCAGATGCAACATATTCAAAATGCGGGGTTCCGCCGCGGATGACCGCTCCCAGGCAAACAACCGCATCATACTCCTTGGCCACCTTCTTGGCGATCATCGGGATTTCAAAAGCCCCCGGAGCCCAAATAACATTCAGATTTGCTTCCTTGGCTCCATGTCGCTTCAGGCAATCCAGGGCTCCTTCCAGCAGCCCCTTTGAAACCAGCTCATTGAAACGGGAAACAATAATACCGACCTTTAATTTACTTGCGTCCAGATTTCCTTCGATTGCTTTTACCATTTTTGTACACCTCCCCCATAATATGACCAAGCTTTTGCCGCTTGGTATTTAAATATTTTAGATTGTATTGATTGGGTTCGATCTCCAATGGTATTCTTTCGACCACTTTTAACCCGTACCCTTCCAAGCCAACGATTTTCCTGGGATTATTGGTGATCAAGCGAATGCTAGAAAGGCCGAGGTCAGTCAAAATTTGGGCCCCGATACCGTAGTTCCTGAGATCGGGAGGATATCCTAAATAGCGATTGGCTTCAACCGTGTCCAAACCGTGATCCTGTACCTGATAGGCCCGCAATTTATCTGCCAACCCGATCCCTCTCCCCTCCTGTCGCATATAAAGCAAAACTCCTTGTCCGCAAAACTCAATCTTTTCCAGGGCCTTATGCAATTGCTCTCCGCAATCGCAGCGCAGAGAGCCAAATACATCTCCGGTCAGGCATTCAGAATGAACTCGGACCAGAATGTTCATTTGGTGTGAAACCTTCCCCTTGACCAGAGCTACATGATGGTCTCCAGTTAACAAGTCCTTGTAACCATACGCAACAAATTCGCCGTATTTTGTTGGAAGCTTGGTTTCTGAGATTCTTCTGACTAACTTCTCTTTTTGAATACGATAGGAAATTAGATCCGCGATCGAAATGATCTTAAGCTTGTGATTCTTGGCAAATTCAAGCAGCTCCGGTATTCTGGCCATGTAACCATCTGGATCTATTATTTCGCAAATGACCGCTGCCGGATAAAGCGAAGCCAGGCGCGCCAGATCCAGCGCGGCTTCTGTGTGTCCGGCCCGCCGGAGAACCCCTCCTTCGGAAACCCTGAGGGGGAAAATATGCCCGGGTCGGACCAAATCGTCTTTGCTGGACTTGGGATTGATTAAAATCTCGATGGTTTTAGCACGATCCCCCGGTGAAATTCCGGTAGTCACTCCATGTTTAGGATGCGCATCCACAGAAATAGTAAAGGCGGTTTTCATCGATTCTCGGTTATACTCCACCATCTGGGGAAGGACAAGCTCATTTAACCGCTCTTCGGTCATGGGCACACACACCAGGCCGCGTCCATAACTAATCATAAAGTTTATGGCCTCGGGAGTGACCTTTTCCGCTGCCAGGACCAGATCTCCCTCGTTCTCCCGGTCCTTGTCATCCACCACAATCACCATCCGGCCATTCTGAACGGCCTCGATCGCTTCTTCGATGGTATTAAACTTTATTTTATATTTTGAGTTATCCATTGCAATTTTAAGTTTAGTTATCGATCCATCCCATGGGCAAATAACCAACTCTGACCAGGGTATCCTCAGTGATCCCAGTCGGTTCTTTCCTAAGGTGCCTTTCAATATACTTCGAAAGAATATCCACTTCAATGTTTATTCTACTCCCAACCTCTTTGTTCCCCAGGGTAGTTGTCCGAGCAGTTTGGGGAATTATCGAAACAACCATCAATCCATTTCTCAAATCGGCAATGGTTAAACTCACGCCCTCTATGGTGATGGAACCTTTGGGAGCCAGATAACGCAAGAGCTCGCTGGGAATTGAAACGTGAAGTTCAAGATCTTCTCCCGGCTTAACTTTGTTTCTTATTTCTCCAATTCCATCTACGTGCCCGGTAACCAGGTGGCCTCCTAATCTCCCCGCAACCAGGAGGGCTTTTTCCAAATTGACTTTATCTCCGATTTTCAAATTGGGCAGGGTTGTTCGTTTAAGGGTTTCAGATGATAAATCAAATTCCACAAAATTCCTTCGGACACCGGTGACGGTAAGACATGCCCCATTAACCGCGATGCTTTCGCCAATCTTGATGCCGGCAAAATTGCGGCTCGCCGAAATCGTCAGCTTCCCGGATTTTGATCCTCGAATAATGGAGGCGACAATACCTAATTCTTCAATTATTCCCGTAAACATATTTTACAAATATACCACATTTCCCAGGTTAAGACAATCTTCAAGATCTTTACCTTCGAACATAGGCTCCCAGAATACCATTGATAAACTTGGCCGCCTCCTCCCCTGAATATTTTTTGGCAAGCTCAATTGCTTCATTAATAATTACCGAGGCGGGTGTCTCTCCAATTTTTAGCTCCTGGATAGCCAATCTTAATATGCTTCGGTCCACCTTTCCCATACGATCCAGAGGCCAATCAATAGCCAGCTGCTCAATAATCTTATCAATTCCCCCCCTTGCATCCCAGGTTGCCTTTGCCAAAAAGCTTGCGAAATCCAACGTTTCTGGAATAAATTTTTCTGACTCAGAAATATTTCGCAGGGCGGCCTCGATTTCTATCCCCGCTAAATCTGCCTGATAAATGGCCTGCATGGCCAAACGTCGTGAGGTGCTTCTTTTCCCCATTTAACTTCCAGACGTGCCAAAATGTTCCTCGAGGAACTTGGTGGTAATTTCTCCCCGGCGGAAGGCTTCGTTGCGCAGGACTTTTAGATGAAAAGGAATGGTAGTATGAATCCCATCGATCACATACTCATCCAGGGCTCTCTCCATCTTTTGAATGGCATCCAGCCGGTCTTTTCCCCAGGTGATAAGCTTCGCCACCAGAGAATCATAGTGAGGTTGAACTACATATCCTGGATAAGCATGACTATCCACCCGAATTCCTAATCCCCCTGGCGCCAAATAAGCCTTGATTTCTCCAGGGGAAGGCATAAACCCTCTTTCATGATCTTCAGCGTTGATCCGACATTCGATGGCATGACCGTTAAACTTTATGTCACTCTGGCGAAAAGCAAGCTTTTCACCCGCGGCCGCCATAATCTGCTGTTTAATGATGTCAACCTGGGTAATCATTTCCGTAACCGGATGTTCAACCTGCACCCGGGTGTTCATTTCCATAAAATAGAACTTGCCGTGCTTGTCAAACAGAAATTCAATGGTTCCGGCGCTGTGATAATTTACCGCTTTTGCCGCACGGACCGCGGCCTCCCCCAGCTTCCTCCGGGTTTTTTCATCAACCGCTGGGGAAAGCGATTCTTCCACCAATTTCTGATGCCGGCGCTGAATCGAACAATCTCTCTCCCCTAAATGAATAATATTTCCATGCTCATCCGCTAAAATCTGTACTTCGATATGGCGGGGTTCTTCAATGAACTTTTCAAAATAAACCTCGGGGTTGCCGAAAGCGGCTTCGGCTTCTGCACGGGCGGTCCTCATGAGGTGCACAAATTCATCCCTGTCCCAGGCCACCCGAAGCCCTCTCCCTCCCCCACCCGCAGTGGCTTTGATGGCTATGGGATAACCGATCTTATCCGCTATTTTTTTGGCTTCTTTTTCATCCGAAATGGTTCCCTCTGACCCTGGCACAATCGGGACCCCGGCCTTGGAAACGGTTCTTCTGGCAGTCGCCTTATCTCCCATCTTCAGCATGGCTTCCATGGGAGGACCGATAAATTTTATCCCACTCGCCGCACAGATCTCGGCAAACTTAGCGTTTTCAGCCAGAAAGCCATAGCCGGGATGGATGGCATCCACTCCCGCGACTTCTGCCACGCTGATAATACTTGGGATATTCAGATAGCTCTGATTGGGGGCTGGAGGACCGATACAAAGGGATTCATCTGCAATTTTTACATGGAGGGATTCACGGTCAGCCTCGGAATAAACCGCGACCGTCCCGATCCCCATCTCTTTGGCCGCGCGGATTATTCTAACCGCGATTTCACCGCGATTGGCAATTAGGATTTTCTTAAACATAAAATCCCTCAAGAGGAAAAATATATTCTATCATATTTTAAGTGATTTGACCAGTAAAAGTGGCTACGATTAAAAGAATGGTCAGAAGAATCAGCACCAGCGCGGTTGCCCAGGCCACAAGATTATTAAATTTCGAATTCACATACTGCCCCATCAAGCGCCGATTATTAACCAAGAACAGCATGAAAATTAAAATAAAAGGAAACAAGATGCCATTGGTGGTTTGAGAAAAAAGCATGACATTAATAAGATTAAGCTTGGGAAACAGGACCACTCCACCACCAATTAAGATCAAAGCAGTGTACAGGGCATAAAAGACCGGTGCTTCATTGAATTTCTTGCTAATGCCATTTTCCCAGCCAAAAGCCTCGCAAATCGCATAAGAAGAAGAGAGCGGCAGGATAGAAGCTCCCAGCGTTGAGGATGCGAAGAGCCCCAGGGCAAAAAGAGCGGCGGCATACCCTCCGGCAAAGGGTCTCAGAGCCAGAGCCGCTTCTTTGGCCTCATGGATTATGATCCCTCTGGGATGCAGCACTGCCGAACATGCGATAACGATAAAAAAAGCAATAATTACCGCCACGATCGAACCCAAGATCACATCCCATTTCTGATACTTATATTGCTTCATCTTAATCCCCTTCTCAACCACCGAGGATTGCAGATAAAACTGCATCCAGGGAGTGACGGTGGTGCCAATCATGGCAATGGAGATTAAAATGAAATTTAAATCGAGCTCAAAGCTTGGCACAAAGGTATGTTTAAATACTAGCTCCCAATCCGGGCGCGCCAGAAAGCCCGAAAAAATATAAGCGAAATAAATAAAACACATGGCAATAAAAATTCTTTCGACCCCTTTGTAAGTTCCTCGGGTCATCAAAAACCAGATCAGAACAACCATAAAGGGGATCGTAAGATAACGGGTGATGCCAAAGATCTCAAGGCTGGCCGCTATTCCCGCAAACTCGGAAATGGTAACCGCCACATTGGCTATCAGCAGAACCGCCATAGCAAAAAGGGTCCAGCGTAATCCAAACTCCTCACGAATCAGATCAGACAACCCCTTGCCGGTGATGACCCCCATGCGTGCGCACATTTCTTGAATAACAATCAGTGAGATTCCAACTAAGACCAGCATCCAAAGCATGTGGTATCCGTAGCGGGCGCCCACAATTGAATAGGTCGCGGTCCCTCCCGCGTCATTCCCGGCAATGGCTGCAATGACTCCCGGCCCCAGAATCGCCAAAAATATCCAGATTCTTTTTAGTCTCGGGAAGCGCATAATTCCCTACCCCAGCATATGCCGGATCCTTCTTGAAATGGGTGGCAGTATAAAATCAACCACGTCATCAACCGTAACGATTCCCAGCATCTTATTATCTTTATCCACTACCGGAACCGCCAGCAAGTTATATTTAGAAATAACCTCTGCCACCTGACGCTGATTCATTTCCGGATCAACCGCGATTACATCCTTTACCATGATTTTTGAAATCAGGGTTTCCGGAGGAGATATTATTAAAAAACGGAGGGAAAGCACTCCCGCAAGTTTTTCTGCCTCATCCACCACATAGATATAGTAGACAGTTTCGGCATCCGGAGCTAATTCTCGCATTTTTTCAATCGTCTGCTGGACGGTCAAGTTCCGAGGCATAGCGATAAATTCGGTGGTCATCAATCCTCCCGCGGTTTCTTCGGGATGCGACAATAGCTTTCGGATTTGGGTGGCCTTTTTTGGTTTCATTAATCGTAAAAGTTCCTCCGCCCTCTCAGAAGGAATATCTCCCAGGACATCCGCCACTTCATCCGCAGGCATCTTTTCCAAAATCCCCAAAGCTTTCTTGGTGTCAACCGTGGTCAGCAGCAAAGCCTGGATCTTGGGTTCTAATTCGTGCAACGACTCGGCTGCGGTTTTATCAGAGAGCGAAGCAAAGATGGCGGTTCTCTCTTCCGAGTGAACCTGACTGATGATATTGGCAATGTCCGCCGGGTGCATTTCGGAAAGATGCTTGGTGGGAACGGTTATCATTCCCTTGGCCCGACCGGTTTTCAGCTGTTCCACATGATCCCAGCCAATCAAAGTATCCGGAACTTTCTTCCTTAACAGTCCAAACATGAAATCTAAAATCCCTAATAAACCCAGTCTCCTGAGCAACCCGCGGAATCCAACATCCGCCGCAATCAATCTTACATCCTGCTCAATCTTACCAAGCTTAAGATCGTTTACCCGGATAACACGTGCCCCTTCCGTATCCACGATCTGCTTATCCAACACATCTCGCATGAGGAGAAGCTCGTCCGCTCTGGGCTTGGCAAAAACGATTCTTTCCTTGAGGGACTTGGTAACCACAAACTGCTTTCCGATCAGGTCGATTTCCCCCATCAAGACCAACAGATCCGCAGCCTTATCATAAACGCGGACCAACAAACCGGTAATCTTGGGAAATACTTCCCCCACCGTCAGGACAAAATCCCGTATTTCGCCCACCGGCTCCTGCAGGCGGTCAACCACCGGAACCCCTTTCAGCTCAGAAACAAACATTTCAGAAAAGAGGACCATAGTGGTTATATTTTATCCCGGACAGAAGGATTAGTAAAGAACAAACATCTTTCCCGGAAGCTGGCGAACAACCTTTTTGACTTCCAGCATCATGAGCAGGCTTGAGACCTGAGGAATGGAAAGAGCAGTTTCAACCGAAATAGTATCGATATGTTTTGGTTCAAGTGATAAAACCGTGATGATCTTCTGCTCCTCCGGTGATAGATTAGAATAATCTCTACTTGTCCCGAGAGAAATCGAGGGGCTTTCTACTTTCAACTCTCTACTATCTACTTTCTTTGGCATAACCATGTGCAGCTCCTCCAGCACATCCTCCACCGACTCAACCAGCTTGGCTCCCTGCTTGATGAGCCAGTGCGGCCCTTTGGATTGGTCAAGCTCCACATTTCCGGGCACGGCAAAGACTTCTCGGCCTTGATCCAAAGCAAACTTCGCAGTGATCATGGCACCACTGTCGTAATGGCCTTCGACCATAATCACTCCTAAAGAAAGTCCCGAGATGATTCGATTCCTTCTTGGAAAATTACCTTTCTCCGTCCCGGTTCCCAAGGGGAATTCAGAAACCAACGCCCCGGAAGACTCAATCTCGCTCGCCAAAGACCTGTTTTCTGAAGGAAAGATTACATCCACTCCGCAACCAAACACGGCTACAGTTTTTCCTTTAGCCTCTAAGGCTCCTTTATGCGCAGAGGTGTCGATTCCCGAGGCCATGCCGGAAACAATAGTAATCCCAAGAGAAGCAAGTTCAAAGGCTAGCTTCTTAGCAACTTCTTTGCCATAGCGGGAAGCTTTTCTTGTCCCAACAATTGCGATCGTTTTATCATTTGGATTTAAATCCTGCCCTTTTACATATAGAATTGGAGGAGGATCATAGATATGCTTTAGCAAGTCAGGATAGCCTTCGTCCTCAAGCGAAAGAAGCTCAACCCCCATCTCTTGGGCTTTTTTTATAAGTTCCTCCGCCTCCCTCAGGGAAGCGTTCGTAGCTTTGCAAACATCAGAAATTGAGCCATGTTGGTCCAGAAGTTTTCTAAGTGTGACCGGGCCAACTCTATCCACCATACTGGCGGCCACCCAATACATAATGTTTTTATTCATATTTCTAACCACGAAGGAACTAAGGCACTAAGATTTTATCAGAGAAAGCGCCTCGGAGCGGGTCTTGGCATTCTTCTGCAGGACACCGCGGACTGCGGAAGTGGTGGTGATCGCCCCTGGCTTCTTTACCCCGCGCATGGACATGCAGAGATGCTCGGCTTCGATAACCACTAAAACGCCGCGCGGTTTCAACCGTTCCATCAAACAATCGGCGATCTGGCTGGTTAACCTTTCCTGAACCTGCGGGCGCCTGGCAAACCCTTCGATGACCCTGACCAACTTCGAAAGCCCGGTCACCCTCCCCTTGGTGGGAATATAAGCCACGTGAGCTTTTCCGACAAATGGAACCAGGTGATGCTCGCACATCGAATAGAAAGGAATGTTCTTGACCATGATCATTTCTTCATGGTCTTCATTATGAAAAACAGTGATTTCTCTTCCAGGATCCCTCTGAAGACCTGAAAAAAGCTCAGTATACATCTTGGCCACGCGTCTGGGAGTATCCTTAATCCCCGAACGCTCTGGATTTTCTCCAATAGCCTTCAAAATCTCTTTTACTGCTTTCTCTATCTTCTTCTGGTCAATCATATTAATCAATTAAAAATTTCTCAATTAACAATTAACAACATGGTGTCGCCTACGGCGACATTATTATAATAATAAAAATACATTGTTGTTAATTTGGTCATTGTTAATTGTTAATTAAAAGAGCCCTTTTATTTTACCATCCTCAGTGATATCCATATTCTCCGCCGCCGGATGCAGGGGAAGTCCGGGCATGGTCATTATAGCACCGGTGTAGGCAACCACAAAACCCGCTCCGGCTGAAGGCTTTAATTCCCTTACCGTAATCTTAAACCCTTTCGGTCTTCCATAATCTTTACTATTATCGGAAAGGGAATATTGGGTCTTGGCCACACATACCGGGACACCTGATAAACCATACTGCTCCAAATGTTCAAGGTCCTTCTGGGCACTACCTGTAAAATCAACCCCATCTGCTCCATATATCTTGGTGGCAATTATTTCGATTTTTTCTTTTAAGGAAGCACTCAAATCATATAAGTACTTAAACTTTGATGTTTCTTTGGAGGCCCCGACAACCACGCCTGCCAAATCTTTTCCTCCCTTCCCACCTTTGCCCCAGACCTCTGAAACCACACAGTCCACCTTGAATTTTGAACACTTGCTCTTTATCTCTTGGAGATCACGTTCCGAATCGCTAAGTTTTCGATTTAAAGCGATCACCACCGGAACCCCGAAAAGCCTAATGTTTTCAATATGTTTGGCAATGTTTTCGTAACCATGTCGATCAATCGCCTGTTTGGTCACCACCAAAACCGCTGCAGCAGGCCTCAATCCTCCCACCCTGCATTTTATGTTGAAAAACTTTTCCGCCCCCAGATCCGTCCCAAAGCCCGCTTCCGTAACCACATAATCCGAAAGCTTTAAAGCCAGCCGGGTGGCTGCCAGGCTATTGCATCCATGGGCGATATTGGCGAACGGACCGCCATGCACAAAAGCTGGTCCCCCTTCCAGGGTCTGAACCAGATTGGGCTTGAACGCATGCCACAAGAGAAGAGCCATAGCACCGTGCGCTTTAATATCCTGGGCTCGGATCGGTTTTCCATCAAAATCATAGGCCACAATTATCCGGCCCAATCTCTCCTTCATATCGGTTACATTCTTTGACAAACATAGAATCGCCATCACTTCGGAAGAAGCGGTAATATCGAACATGCCCCGCAAGGATCGGTCATTCATATCCATGACCCTTTTCCAGAGAATCCGATTCTTATCAATCCCTAATGTATTCCCCTGATGGACATGATTGTAAAGCATGGCCGTCAATAAATTATGCGCGGAAGTGATCATGTGCATATCGCCGGTTAAATGAAGATTGATGTCTTCCATGGGAAGGACCTGAGAATATCCCCCGCCCGCTGCCCCACCCTTTAAACCCATAACTGGACCAAGCGAGGGTTCGCGAATGCAAACAAAGGCCTCCTTGCCTAGTCTCTGCAACGCCTGGGCTAAACCGATGGTAGTAGTAGTTTTACCTTCGCCCTGGGCAGTTGGAGTCATAGTGGTGACGAGAATCAGTTTGCCGTCTTTTTTATTCTTTAATCTTTTGAGGGCTTTTAAATTGATCTTGGCTTTATAATAGCCATAGAGCTCGACTTCAGAAGGCTTAATTCCTGCTTTGTCAGCAATATCGCCGATGCGTTTGATTTTTGCCTTTTGGGCTATTTCGATGTCGCTAAACATTTTTCACATATGCCTTTAGCCGTCAAACCGTAAATCTCAAGCAATTCTTCTCGATTGCCCTGTTCGATAAAATTGGCAGGAAGGCCGATGCGCTGAACTGGAAGAACGATCCTTTCTTCGGATAAGAGCTCCAAAATCGCCGAACCAAAGCCACCCGCCAAGACCCCCTCTTCAACCGTAACCACTTTATCCGCGGATTTAACCGTTTTTAAAATCAAATCCCTGTCCAAAGGCTTAACAAACCGAGCGTTGATAACCGTGGCCGCTATTCCATTCTTTTCTAAAAGCTTGGCCGCTTCTATCGAAGGATAAACCATGGATCCAATTGAAATAATACATGCTTTGGATCTGGGGTTTTGGATCTTGGATTTAAAGATAGTTTCGCCTTTTCCAACCTCTAGAGGTTTAAACTCATGATCAAGCTTCACTCCCGGCCCAGACCCGCGCGGATAACGCACCGCAATCGGTCCTTCATGTTTTAGAGCAGTGTAGAGCATATGCTGCAGCTCGTTTTCGTCCTTGGGCGCCATCATCACCATATTCGGAATTAAACGCAAATAAGCCAAGTCAAAAAGGCCATGATGCGTTGGGCCGTCCTCCCCCGCTATCCCTCCACGGTCCAGGCAAAAAACCACCGGAAGATTCTGCAAGCAGACATCATGGATAATCTGGTCGTAGGCCCGCTGTAAAAAGCTTGAATAAATCGCAGCTACCGGACGATACCCCGAGATCGCCAATCCCGCCGCAAAGGTGACCGCGTGCTCCTCTGCAATCCCCACATCAAAAAAGCGCTCCGGAAACTTTCTGGCGAATTCTTCCAGGCCGGTTCCATCGATCATGGCGGCGGTAATCCCAATAATACGCTTATCTTTTTCCCCCAACTTTGCGATCGTCCTCCCAAAAACCGAGGTGTAAGTGACTTTCCCTCCATTTATGGGTTTTCCGGTCTTAATATCAAAGGGACCGGTTCCATGAAACCGGGTCGGGTCCTTTTCTGCGGGCGAATAACCTTTTCCCTTCTGGGTTATAACGTGAACCAGAACCGGACCGGCTATCTCTCGAGCATGGTGGAGGGTGCTCATGATCAATGGGATGTTATGCCCGTTAATCGGTCCAAAATATTTGAATCCAAGCTCCTCAAAAATCACATTAACCTTGAAACTGACCACAATATGCTTTGTTCTATCCTTTAATCGTTTGGCTGCTTGGAAAAGCGGCACCCCCACCCTGGGGATTTTCTTTGCCAGCCTCTCAACCCGATTCCTCAAATCAACATAAACATTGCTGGTAGTTACTTGGGTGAGATAGTTGGAGAGGGCTCCCACATTTCTTGAAATTGACATTTCGTTGTCGTTTAAAATCACGATCAAATTGCTTTTCATCGCATCTACATTATTGACCCCTTCAAAAGCCAGCCCCCCCGAAAGCGAGCCGTCCCCGATCACGGCCACAATCGAATAATCTTCGCCTTTTAAATCGCGGGACTTGGCCATCCCCAAGGCGGCCGAAACCGAGGTGGAAGCGTGTCCCACCCCAAAAGCGTCATGGGGACTTTCTTCTGGCTTAGGGAATCCCGAAACCCCTCCCCTGGTTCTTAGAGTATAGAATCTATCCAGGCGGCCAGTTAAAATCTTGTGGGCATAGGCCTGATGCCCGACATCCCAGATGATCTTGTCCCGGGGGCTTTCAAAAGAGGCGTGGAGCGCGACCGCCAGCTCAACCGCGCCCAGGCTGGGAGCCACATGCCCGCCAGTCTTTGAGGTGACCTCGATGATCTTTTGCCTGACTTCTTCCGCAACCTGCTCGAGCTGCTTGGCAGAGAGCTCTCGCAAAGTATCTGGAAGTTTTATTTTATCTAATAAAGTAGACATAATATGTAACAAGGGTCACTAAAATCGCCAAACTCACACCCGCCAAAACCTCAACCGGATCATGTCCTAATATCACTCTCACTTTTTCTATCTTTTCCTTGCGCCTTGAATAAATATCATCCATCATTTTATTTAAAATCTCTGCCTGTTTTCCGGCAACACGTCTTACCCCGGTTGCATCATAAATCACAATTAAGGCCAAGACCAAACAAGCCGTAAAAAGCGCAGAATTCCAGCCTGCCTGGATGCCGGCCGCCAAAGTCAAAGATGTAACTGTTGCCGAGTGCGAAGAAGGCATTCCTCCGGCTTCAAAAAATACCCAAAAATCCCATTTCCCTTCCTGAAGACGACGAATGGCAACCTTTATGCCCTGAGCCGTAAAATTCGAGATTATCACCGTAACCAATGTAAAATTAGAAAGCATACTAACCAATAGCTCTTTCATCTTCTTTCTCCTTCCTTCATAATTCCTTCTGCAATTTTCAAGTCCTCGAGCTTGGTGATTTTTACATTCAAATAAGAACCCATTACCATTTTAACCGGTATTCCTGATTTTTCAACCAGCATCGCATCATCCGTCACTTGATATTTGCCAGATCCTTCCTGATAAGCTTTAACTATGATCTCTTTCTTAAAAACCTGAGGGGTCTGCGCCGCCCAGAGCTCATCACGATTTAGAGTACTGGTTACTGTGAACTGGTTACTGGTTACCGATTTAATCGTATCCTTGATTGGCACCCCCACCACCACCGCCCCAAATTCCTTTGCTTCCGCCACCGCTCTTTGAATGATTTCCGGCGTTACCAAGGGCCTGGCTCCGTCATGGATGGCTACCATTTCGGTGTCTTCTGAGAGGACCTTCAACCCCTCGTAAACAGAGTCCTGCCTTTCTTTGCCTCCGGCCACAACCTGTTTTAATTTGCTAAATTTAAATTTTTTTACCCGCGCAAGATCTTCTTCATTTACCACCAGAATTATTTCATCAATAATTTTTTCCTTTTCAAATACCGAAAGGGTCCATTCCAGAATCGGCTTCCCCGCAATCTGGATGAACTGTTTGGGCTGCCCCATTCTTTTGCCGTATCCGGCTGCGGTGATAATCGCTACCGTCTTCATAATTTATGTGCCTTGGTCAAAACTTTGCAACCCCTCTGCGTTACCAACACCATATCTTCAATCCTCACCCCGCCCCAACCCTTAATATAAATCCCGGGCTCAATCGTGATGACCATTCCCTTCCGGAGCCGGCGCCTGTTCCTTTTTGAGATCTTGGGCGCCTGATGCACCTTTCGGCCAATCCCATGCCCGGTATTGTGAATAAAATATTTCCCGAAGCCCCGATCTTCGATGTATTGCCTGGCTGCTCGATCGATCTCAAAACAAGCCTTCCCTGCCCTTATGGCCTTTATTGCCTTTTTTTGAGCTTCCCGAACGACTCGATAAATCTTCCTCTGCTTCAGGGTCGGCTTTCCGACCACAGAAGTTCGGGTTATATCCGAACAATATCCATTATACACTGCCCCAAAATCGATAACAACCAAGTCCCCGCTCTTGATTCTCTTCCCAGTAGCAAAACCATGCGGCTGAGCAGATCTCTTCCCGGAGGCGACAATAATCCGAAAGGCGGGTTTCGAACCAAATCTCTTAAGCAGGGTTTTTATTTGCTCCGCAACCTCCCTCTCGCTTTGCCCCTCTGCCAGCTTCAAAAACCCAAAAATTCGATCCGCAATCTGAACCGCCTTGAGCTGGGTTTTATTCATGACTCCAAATAGTTGAGGATTTAAGTAGCCTTTTTCTTGAGCAGGCCCATGGCTGCCTGCAATCCAAGCAGATAACTATGAATGCCAAATCCTGAAATCTGCCCCACCGCCACCGGCGCAATTACCGATTTATGACGGAATTCCTCTCGCGCATAAATATTGGAGAGGTGAACCTCAATCGTGGGTATTCCTACCGCAGAAATTGCATCCCTGATCGCCACGCTGTAATGAGTATAAGCTCCGGGATTAATAATGATTGCCTGGAATTTTTTCTTGGCCTTGCCAATTTTTTCAACAATTTCTCCCTCTCCATCCAGCTGAATAATCTCAAGTTCAGCCCCCTCGGATTTAGCCAATTCCTCCATCGCCTGGTTGATTTCCTCAAGCGTGAATCTTCCGTAGACCGCGACCTCCCTCTCCCCTAAAAGCGCCAGGTTGGGGCCATGAATAACTAATATTTTAGCCATGATTTCCTCCCTCTACCAATCCTGCCCATAAACTCGGTTCTTCTCAATCCGCATTCTAACACAATCCCCCACCCCTTATCAAGACCAACTAAAAATGGTATAATTCTATTGAGTATGCCAAAAAAGAAGAAATCCCTTAAGCTAAAATTTCCTGAAATAAAGCTCCCTCTTTCCAAGCTAATTCTAGTTATCTTCTTCATCTTGCTGGCGGCAGGCGCCGGTCTTTTCCTGCAGATCTTAAATCAGCTGCCCAAGGTTGAGACCATAAACTTATATCTTCCCAGTGAAACCACCCTCATCTTTTCAGCGGACGGAAAAGTGCTGGCCAGATTACACCAGGAAGAAAACCGCCAGGTTGTCCCGCTTTCCAAAATTTCCACCCATATGCAAAAAGCCACGATTGCCATCGAGGACGAAAGATTCTATCGCCATCACGGACTGGATTTTCACGGGATCTTCCGGGCCGGCCTCAAAAATCTTATCTATGGGCGAATTGTGGAAGGGGGAAGCTCCATCACCCAGCAGCTGGCACGGAATCTCTTCCTGACCCGGAGGAAAACCCTGACCCGTAAGTTCGCCGAATTGATCCTCGCCTTACAGATTGAGAGAAGATATACCAAAGACGAAATTCTGGAGCTTTACCTGAATCAAGTATATTTCGGGCATAATGCTTATGGGGTTGAATCTGCCGCAAATCTTTACTTCGGGAAGGGTGCGGCGGAGCTGGATCTGGCAGAATCTGCCATGCTCGCCGGGCTCATCCGGGGACCGGAGCTTTATTCACCCTATCGAAATTTCAAGGGAGCGAAAGCCAGGCAAATTCAGGTGTTGGATAAGCTCCTTAAAATGAATCTGGCCACCGAGGACGAAGCCGGATCCGCCGCCCTAAAAGAGATGGAATTCTCCCCCCAAAATTTGAAAAGATTCGGAGAGTCTGCCCCTTACTTTATCAGTTACGTCCTGCAGGGATTGCTGGATCGATACGGGGAAGATTTAGTCTACCATGGAGGCTTAAGGGTTTTTACGACCCTGGATACCGGTATGCAGTCTGCGGCCGAAGAGGTTATCACCAGACATGCAACGGAAGAGGGTGAAATATATAATTTTTCCCAGGCAGCCTTAGTTTCCATTGATCCCCGAACCGGTTATATCAAAGCCATGGTAGGGGGAGTGGATTTCAATGAAAGCAAATTTAACCGCGCCACCCAGGCCAAACGCCAACCGGGCTCGGCCTTCAAGCCCTTTATCTATACCGCCGCCATGGAACAGGGTATTTCTCCGGGTACCATTCTTATGGATACTCCCACGACTTTCGAAGTTTTTCCCAACGAAGAATGGAATCCGGACGGGATCTGGACCCCCCAAAATTTTGACGAGAAATTCAGAGGTGCGGTGACCCTGAGATACGCTCTTGAAAAATCGCTGAATGTCCCGTCGGTCAAGCTCCTGGAACGGGTAGGCATTGCCTCTGCCATTAATGTTGCCCGCCGCATGGGGATTGAAAGCCATCTTGAGCCGGGACTGGCGCTGACCCTTGGAGTTTCGGAGGTTTCGCTGCTCGAGCTGACCTCCGCTTACGGTGTCTTTGCCAACTCCGGCATCCGGGTAGAACCCACCACCATAACCAGAATCGAAAATCGGGACAGAGTAACTTTGTTTAAGCACAACATCAAAGAAAAAAGAGCAATTGATACCAATATTGCCGCGGTCATGATTGATCTCATGCAAGGAGTTCTGGACCGGGGAACCGGGGTTCGAGGAAAAATCCCGCGCCCCGCCGCCGCCAAAACCGGAACCTCAGAAAAATTTCGGGATGCCTGGTTCGTGGGCTTCGTTCCCCAACTTACCACCGGGGTCTGGGTCGGAAATGACAATAACGCTTCCATGGAAGGAGTGGCCGAGGTCGCGGTCTGTCCCCGCATCTGGAAGGAATATAACTTGATCGCCCTGGAAAACCAACCGATCTTAACCTTTCCCAACCCAGAAGGATTGGTAAAAGCCAGGATCTGCATGACTTCCGGCAAACTTGCCGGACCCTACTGTCCCTATGACGAGCGGCGCTGGTTAAGTTATTGGAAAAGGGATGTTCCCAAGGAAACCTGCGACCTGCATAAGCCAGGAGATGAGCTTTTCGAATTTGAAATCGATGAACAGGCAATCCATTAAATTTGGAACCGACGGCTGGAGGGCAAGGATTGCGGAGGATTTCACCTTCCAAAATCTGCAACTTGTCACTCAAGCCTTAGTTGATTATTTAATTGAAAAAAGAATTGCGGAAAAGGGTATCGCGATTGGCTATGACCATCGTTTCCAATCTGAATCTTTTGCGCGGGTCTCAGCTGAAATTTGTGCGGGAGCCGGAATCCAAACCTATCTTTGCCCGCATCCCCTCCCCGCCCCAGTTCTCTCTTTTACCGTGAAAAACCAAAATCTTGCCGCAGGAATCATGATCACCGCATCCCACAACCCCCCCGAGTGGAATGGCTTTAAAATCAAGGAGGAATTCGGAGGCTCTGCTTTTCCTGAAACCACCCAAGCGGTTGAAAAAAAACTTAAAGATTCATTGCATATTACCCCTGCCGCCGGCAAAATTAAGGCCTTTGACCCCGATCCCGCTTATCTTGAAAAAATTAAATCGCTGGTCGACTTAAATCTAATCAAGAACCGCCGCCTTAAAATGATGGCGGACCCCATGCACGGGAGCGGAGCAGGTTACTTTAAAAAGCTGGGGCTGCCCCTAATCGAAATTCGGGGAAATCGCGATCCCCTTTTTGGGGGCGTGAATCCCGAACCCATCCCGCTCAACCTTGATGAATCGATCTCTTTTGTAAAAGAAACTGCCCTGAAGTATTCTTCGGAACTCACGGCTTGCATTGTCCTGGACGGCGATGCTGACCGGCTGGCCGCCATTGATGGATCGGGGAGATTTATCAATACTCACCATGTTTTTGCGCTTTTACTTCACCATCTCACCACTCACCGCAAGCTTTCAGGAGATGTGGTAAAAACCTTCAACATCAGCAATTTGATTGACCAACTTTGCAAAAAGCACGGACGAAAACTTTATGTGACTCCGATTGGCTTCAAACATGTGGCGGAACTGATGCTGAAAGAGGACATTCTTTTGGGAGGAGAGGAATCGGGCGGCATGGGGATCAAGGGATTCATCCCTGAACGCGATGGAATCCTGGCCGGGCTCATGTTATTCGAACTGATGGCTTACGAAAAGAAAACCTTGGCCCAAATTCTAGATGCAATCATGAAAGAATATGGTTATTTTTATTATGACCGAGCTGATATTACTACTGATAAGGCTCAAGAAATAGTAGAAAAGCTGAAGAAATCTCCACCGGATAAATTTGCCGGAAAAAAGGTTGCTAAATTCGAAACCCTGGATGGCTTAAAGCTTAACTTTGAAGACCAAGGCTGGATTCTCTTTCGTGCCTCGGGTACTGAACCATTACTCCGGATCTATGTTGAAGCGAGAGCAGAAGAAGAGGTAAAACAGATCCTGGGAAAAGGAGAGGCCCTAGTCGGAAGTTGAGGACGGTTTCTGCTCCTCTCCCCTCAACTCCTTCTCAAATTTCTCTTTCTTCTCAATTCGAGCGATCTCGGCTTTTTCGCGGTTAACCTCTTTCCAGGCCTTCAATTCCTGGAATATTTTGAGAAGGCGCTCATGCATGGCTTTATTGTCTCCGGCTACCAAAGAGGCCCGTTTGTATTCTTTAACCGCCAGGTCCTTCTGGTCAGCTTTCTCATAAGCCTTGGCCAAAATTATATAGAGCTCAGGACTTCCACCCTCGATTTCAATGGCGGCTTTGTACTCGGAAATGGCCAGTTCACTCTTGCCCACCGTGCCGTAAGCGTCACCCAGATAGATATGGAGATAGGGATTGGCCGGATTTTGGGAAATGGCCGCTTTATATTCCTGAATCGCCTCCCAGATCCTTCCCTTAAACCTAAAATCGTGCCCCTTCAGTTCGGGACTAATGATTTCGATCTCGGCTTTGTTTTTGATCTCCAAAAACCATTTTCGGAAAGCCTTTTCCTGTTTTTCGGCGAGGGCGGCTTTCTCGATGTCTTTCTCCTCCCCCGGGAATTTTCTAAGCTGGGTATCAACCACCCTGATGATATGATAACCAAATTGGGTCTTCACCACCTTGCTCGTTTCTCCAACTTTTAATTTAAAGGCCGCTCTTTCAAAAGGCTCAACCATGGCACCCGTAGTAAAATATCCGAGGTCCCCACCCTTGCCCGCCGTCCCCGGATCCTTGGAGTATTTTTTTGCCAGGGAAGCGAAATCCTTGCCCGCTTTTAACTCCCCCAAAATCTCTTCGGCTTCCGACTCGGTCGTCACCAAAATGTGGCTGGCCCTGACTTCTCTCAGATCATCCGGAGTTACCTTTACTTCCTGCCGCACTTTGTTTACCATCTTCTGGACCAGCATTTCATCCTTGATCATATTTCTGAAGCGAGGCATGCTCAGTCCCATGCGCTTCAATGCATTTTCTAATTCCTTTTTGGAAGACAACTTTTCCTGCTTGACTATACTCTCCAGCGCCAAATCGACCTCCCGTCCTGAAATACGGACATTTCTTTTCGCTTCCTCTAAGATCAGGGTAAAATCGACGGCCTGTCCCAGGGCCAGGTTTTGAATAAAGGCCAAGTCCTGGGGCTGGATCTCTTCGCCAAATTGGCGAATAAGCCTGCTCAAGATCTCATTATAGCGGAAGGGATCGATTTCTTTGCCATTCACCTTTGCCAGGCCTCTGGCTATTCTCCCGCGCTCTCTCCACCGGCTCATCCCGATGCCATAAAACATGGAAGCGGCAAAGAGCACCGCCACCACAATCATAATCGTCTTCATTTTTTTGCGCAGAAAAGTCAACACCCTTTAAACCTCAATCTTTAGAACTTTAGAAACCGAGATGTAGGCTCCCACCATCCCCAGGGCCGTCCCTCCTGCCACCATCGTGATATAGATCACGGCCAGCATCCTTTGATCGCACACCAGCGGAAGGAATGGAAGGGCTTGAGAAACCCGCAAGACGACCCCATCATATGAAAACTTAAGGACCAAAAAGGATATCAATCCGCCCAGAACCCCGATCAGAATCCCCTCGATGATAAAGGGCCATTTCACAAAAGTATCGGTCGCCCCTACCAGTTTCATGATATAAATATCGGTTTCGCGCGCCAGAACCGTTAAACGAACGGTATTCACCACGATCAGAAGGGTGGCAAAAGAAATGAGGATTACCAATCCCGCCCCGCCGATTCTCACCGCATCCAGCAGAGACCTAATCTGATCGATCATTCTGCCGCTGTAGCGCACCTCGCTCACCACTTCAAATTCGGAAAGGCGTTTAGCCACCGGCGGCAGAAGCTCGGGAGTGCGCACCCGCACGGTAAAAGTGTGCGGAAGCGGATTCTCGGTCATGATCTCATCCAGATCTAATTTGGTCCCAAAATCCTGCTTAAATTTTTTCCAGGCCTCGGTCCGAGAGATAAACTCTACCTTTTCGACTCCGGGAATTTTCGAAAACTTGAGCTGCAACGCCCCCGCCTCTCCCAGAGAGATGTCTTCTTCCACATAGGCCGCCACATCCATCCTGGAAGAAACGGTTCCCACCACATTCCCCATGTTTATAATCAAAAGCAGGAACAATCCAAAAATCACGAGGGTCACTGCGATCGTCCCGATCGCCACCAGATTCATCAGGGTGCTGCGGCGAAAAGAACGCAGGGCTTCTATTATGAAAAACTCAAAATTACTGAACATCGTAACTCCCCAGCAATTGGTCCCTTATGACCCGGCCGTTCTCGAGCGCCACCACCCTTCTTTTCATGTCATCCACGATGCCTTTATTATGGGTCGCCACCAGGACGGTGGTGTTCCTTTTATTGATCTTATCCAGGAGTTGGATGATATCCCAGGAGGTGGTGGGATCCAAATTCCCGGTCGGCTCATCTGCCAGGAGGATGGGAGGATTATTCACAATCGCCCGGGCGATGCAGGCCCGCTGCTTTTCTCCGCCGGAAAGCTCGTCCGGAAAGGCATTCGCCCGGCGCAGCATGCCTACCAATTCCAGGGACTGCATGACCTTGCGGCGAACGGTCGAGCGCGGGGTTCCGGTAACCCGCAGGGCAAAGGCCACATTTTCATAGACGGTTCGTTTGGGCAAAAGCTTATAATCCTGAAAGACCACCCCGATATTGCGGCGAAGGTAGGGAACCTGGTGCACATCCAGCTCGGCCACATTCACCCGGTCAACAATCACCTTGCCCAGAGAAGGCCTTTCTTCGCGATAAAGCAGTTTCATGAGGGTGGTTTTCCCGGCGCCCGAAGGGCCCACCACAAACACAAACTCTTCCTTGCCCACATGCAGGTTTATGTTGAAAAGAACATCTATCCCGTTTGAGAAAGTTTTGGATACATTGATGAGTTCGATCACGATCTACATTTTATCATGAAAAAGATGGATTGTCGAACTCAAGAATAGAGCGGGAATTGTCTGCAGAGATCTCGAACCGCAGAGGCAACTTCTTTCTTGACTGCTTCGTCTTCTACATTGCTTAACACCTTACCGATCATATCCGCAATCTTTTTCATTTCTGCCTCTTTCATCCCGCGGGTAGTGAGAGCCGGGGTGCCGATCCGGATGCCGGAGGTGACAAAGGGTTTTTCCGGATCAAAGGGGACCGTATTTTTATTTACGGTGACTCCCACTTCATCCAGCACAGTTTCTGCGATCTTGCCCGTAATCTTTTTGGGGCGTAAGTCAACCAGCATTAAATGGGTGTCGGTCCCGCCCGAGACCAATCGAAAACTATTGCTCAGCAATCCCTCCGCCAGCGCTTTTGCGTTTTTCACAATCTGTCCTTGGTATTTCTTGAACTCGGGAGTCATGGCTTCTTTGAAACAGACTATCGATCTGTTTTGCATATTCTTTTTTGCAAAGAATTAGTCCGGAGCGTGGACCCCTTAAGGTCTTATGGGTGGTTGAAGTCACCACTTCAGAAACCGGAACAGGCGAAGGATGAAAACCGGTGGCAACCATTCCCGCGATATGGGCAATATCCACCATTAAAACTGCTCCGACTTCGTCACAAATCTCTCGAAACTTTGCAAAATCAATAATGCGGGGATAAGCCGTGGCCCCGGTTACGATCATCTTGGGCTTATGCTCCTTGGCTAAAGTTCTTAACTGAACATAATCAATGGTTTCCGTATCTTTTGCTACGCCATAGGGAACAAAATTATA
>Ga0111227_1020_pt1 | contig 25594 bp, 14 predicted proteins | sample DeeMarSWOR152_54_FD_80391 | JGI IMG/M metagenome (GOLD analysis project Ga0111227, IMG submission 80391) | candidate division WOR-1 bacterium DG_54_3 | reverse complement strand
ACTTATTTTTTGAGACAGATATAATCCAATATCTCAACAGAGTTTTGATTGCCTTGAATATTTCATTCTTCGAAATTTTCGAAGAACCCGCTCTTCTGTCTTCAAAAATAATCGGTATTTCTGAAATCTGAAATCCGTTTAATTGGCATTTATACAGAATCTCGATCAAAAAAGAGTAACCGTTCGAATAAATTTTATCCAAATTTATGGAGGTAAGGACTTCTTTTTTGTACAGGCGAAATCCTCCTGTGCAGTCGTTGCATTTTATATGAAGCATGGTTTTTGCTAAAAAGTTAGCTGCCCTGCTGTTAATTTGGCGAAGTAATGTCCAATTCTTTGTTCCGCCCCCCTCTATGTACCTAGACCCAATAACTAGAGGAAAATCTTTGGATTGATCAATCATTTTCTGGATGTATTTTGGATGGTGAGAAAAATCCGCATCCATGGTTAAAATGTATGGATAGCCTTGGTTAATGGCGTATTTAAAACCTTTCACGTGCGCTGAACCTATTCCTAGCTTTTCTTTACGATGGATAACCGATATTCTTCCTTTATGTTTCAGGGCAAGCTTATCTAAGATTTCTCCAGTTCCGTCAGGAGAATCGTCGTCGACCACAAGAAGATCTGGCTTCGACCTTATTTCAAGAAGGAGGTCAATTAGATTTTCGATGTTTTCTTTTTCGTTGTATGTGGGAATGACAATGAGTAATTTATTTCTTGCTGTTCCAAATTTTCCGTCTTTCATTATATTAAAAATTGAAGGAGCAGCGTTACATATGAGAGACAGAATCTAAGAATAAAAACATTTTTTTCTTTTAAGTATTTCCCAAAACGTCTTTTACCGCCATAAATTCGAAATGCTGGAGAACATTCTCCGGATGTTTTTTTCTGCAGATTTATTTTGCATCATTCATAATTCTTACATGATCTACCCAAAGGTTAACGACGCCATCCGTGTATAGGCGAAAGTCTAGCTTTAATGGCGTTTTTAAGTAAACAGGTAGCGAGATGTCTTGATATTTTTCATCTTGCGGAAGACTCATTCCTGAAATGTTTTTGATTGCAAGAGGTCTATTAATTTCCCTTGAGATTACGTCAATCCTGGCAATTCGCACATCTTTTTTCAAATCACTTTTTTCCTTCTTCATCCTGAAAGTTACTATGTGTTTTCCCGCAGCGATTTTTTCCGATGATGAGGCTATGACAATAAAGCGAGCCTTATTTTTTTCCCCAAAGGCAGCAAATTTCCCTGTGGAATCAGAATCATACCGTGGCATGGTTTCTGGAAGTGTAAAAATTTCGGCCTCAAAATGATTTTTTTTATCAAAATTTTCAAGGGAAGGATGGAGATCATAAAGCAATGCATTTCCTTTCCAGATATAATACTTAGCAATAAGCTTAGCCCTTGCCATGGCTTCGGGGAAGTTCCTCCAGTAATAGTTATGTTCCAATCCTCCGAAGAAGGTTGTGGCAAAGACATGGGTTATTTTGAATTTTTCTAGAAATTCTTTCTCATCATTAACATATCCAGGATATGATTCGTGAGCCCTGTGCTTATTTTCTAGACAGATGACTGGAGCCCAAAGTCCTGCAATGGCAGCCTGGTCGAAGGCTTTCCCTAAATCGGTTGAGATCTGTTCCAACTTGAATTGAGGATGAAGAGCCCAGGAGATATATTTTTGGCCTTGGAGGAGTAGAACAGCAAGAAGAACACCGATGACGCTTACTTTTTTTACAGAAGAAGTCAGAGAAATCTCGAAGCTCCTAGGCCAGAGTTTGATAATGAGGAAAAACAGGATTGTTATAAAGAGCGTCGTTATTGCCAATAGAGATGTCGCGATCCAGATGTTGGACAGGCTTTCTGGGAGTTTTTCCAAGATGAGTTTAAGTAGCTGGCTAATGGGGAAGAGAAGCCAAGAGAAAAGGGCAAGGCCAAACAAGAGTCTGAACTTTTTAGGCCTAGCGATTCGGCTGGATTGCAGAAAATTGTGAATTAATATTGTGGATAGGAAGATCATAGGTAAAATTTGGGGAATAAAATGTCTTGTTACTCTTTGATAGATGATAGAGAAATAGACGAATCCTGCCGCATACCAGAAGATCATTATGCACTCAAGCAGGTTCACCTCTTTGGGCTTATGAATGATTCGATAAACAAGGATAAGGAAAGAAAAGCATGCCAGCAAGGAGATGATGGGCATGTTAGTGAATAAAATTGAAGGTTTTGTCCAGAAGTGTCCAAGTATTTTCGGGATGCTTTTTGGAGGGATGAGAAATTGAGTGTTGATTTCGGAGATAGATTTCAACATATAACCATATGGAATATAAACGAATGCAATCCAGATTATGCAAGCTATGAAAAATCCAGAGACGAAATAACCAAAAGGCAAAAGGGCTTTTTTTATGTTGAAATTTAGACCAAGATAAACTATAAAACCCAAAAAGATCGCAGCTAATATGTAGATACAGACTCCTTTAGATATTAATGCTAAGAGGCAAGAAAATCCGGCTAAAAAGAACCATTCGTTTTTCTTGACTCCTCTATGGAAGAAAATGAGAGACAAGATCAAGAAAAAAATCATAGGCATGATTCTGTTAGCGATTCGGCTATACATGATAAATAGGTAGTTTATACCCAAAAAAGCAACAGCCATTAAACCCATAGAAGAGTTGAGCATTTTTTTTATAATAAGAAAAAAGAAGATGAGGATAAGGCAGCTGAAGAATATTGGCACGAGATTCATCTGAGCTATTCCCACACCAAATAGTTTAAAAGAACAGTATGTCAGAAAATGAGGAATCAAGGAAATGTACATAGGATTAAATCTATCCAATTCCCATTGGCCAAAAACGATTTTATTCCGCGCATTGTAAGAATATCCTCCAGGATCTCCGTAGGGGCCGGCGCTTTCGCTTAAGGTCGAGGGAGGATCAGCCGTAAGATTAATCGTCCTTAAGGAGAAGAGCAGAAAGAAAAGAGTGAGAGTAAGGAAGACAAAAATTCTTTTATTGGACATATCAATCGTCTCATTTTTTTTACTATAATTGAGGATAACGAGTCAATCTTGTGCTTTTCAGGCAACCAAGGGCTGATGCCGCACTTCCTAACTGGTTGAGATGATTCGCTCTTTACGGATCCAGAGATGCTTGAGAGTGAACCAATTTTTCAGGTTTTCCGAAGCCCGAAAAAGTTATAAAAAAGTTGTTTTATGTAGGTGGAGTAAATGAGCGGCATGGCCATAAAACTTCTGAAGATGTTTGAGTAAGTAAAATTGATGTAACAGGTATTTTTTAGATCAAATTTCCAGAAATTTTTTATTCTCCCGAGCGAAGTGACATAATTTATGAGATCGAACGGAAAAAACCATCTAATATAGACGTTTTCTCTGACAATATTGCTTCTTGAAACCGGATTTCCGAGAGAGGAATTTAAATAGTTCTTCAGAAAGCCTGTTTCTGAAAATTCAGAAAGGATGAATGATCCCCATAGCCGTGGATTGATCTCTATGATTTTGTATGTGTCTGCATCTTCATCATAGAGAAATTCTATCATTACAAAACCAGACCAGTTAAGTTTTTCGAGCAGGATTGTACCGATGTTTTTTATTCTCTCATCGTGATTAAATTCAGAATAGACTGTAACTCCGCCAGAGAGGGGAAAGGTTCTTAGTCTTCTATGACCGTAATAGGAGATATATTTTCCCTTATGAAAAAGAAAGAACGCTCCCTGAACATGCTTTGTGTTAGGAATTTTTTCCTGAACGATATACCTATTGAAATCAATCTTATCAAGTCTATCGAGTTGCCCAGGTTCATCAACGAAGATTATGCCTGCTGCTCCTGAGCCTGTTCTAGGCTTAGCCACAATAGGCTTGAATTTTTTTTCCAGTTGTTTTATGGATTCTTTTGTGTATTCTTGAGGTACGGAAATATTGTATCTGCGGCAGAATTCCGATATCACTTTTTTATCCCTTGTCGTGTCGAAACTCTGTTTTTCCGGGAGATTGTAATGGAGGTTTGGAAAGTAGTTTTTTGAGATAAACTCATAGAAGAGATCAGTTGTGTCTTCCTCTATTGGGATATAAATGACTTTTGAGTCCTTAAAGTGATTCAATACAGATATGAAATCTTCCTCAAAAACCTCATAACTTGATTTTCTCAGCCTGCAAACCTCAGCAGAATATATCAGCCGAATGATAAGCCTGGAGAATAGAGACGCAGACCTATGAAGCAAGATAGGAGTGTATTCTGCATATCTTGTCTTGATGATGTTGTAGAAGTCAAAGCTCTTTCTTAGGAATATGTCTGTTATCAATATTTTCATCGACTTGTTTTAAAAAAATGTTCCAATCATTCTATGCAAGTGTTTTTTTATTTTTTTTTACTCCGTGTTATGTGGTGTTCATGATTCATGAAAGTGCCATCATTTCAAGTTCAAGATTTTGAAATTCACTCGATAAAACCTACAGCAAGTCTGGTCCCTCGTATTGCTTTTACTTTTATTTTCTTCGCAGTTTCATCGACAACTTTGCTGACATCTTTATACATGCCATAATCATGCCATATTAAAATACCACCAGACTTGATATGCTTGAGGGAATTTTGAGTGTCCATTTTGACATACTCATAGTAGTGACAACCATCAATAAACACAATATCAAAAGGTATTGACAGTCTACTCCAGTCAATCTTTGCAGAGTCGCTAAAAATTTGTTTTATTTTTTTTGCATATTTCGTGTTCATAAATTGTGAACCGATCTTGCCCCTTTTATTAACGTTCATACTTAGCTCGGGAACATTCAGTTCCAATTTGCCATTCCAGTCAGGCGGTAAGTCTACAGTTGTGATCATAGCGGCATCTGTTGAGTTCGCCGCGAGATTTAAAGTCGTATTTCCATTATAGGTTCCGATTTCTAAAATATTTGTCGCATTTAAGAATTTTACAACAGCAGAGAGGATTAAAATTTCTTGTGTATCCAATGAAGTCCACACATCTCGATCAAATGCCCTGAGTAGCGTTACATCCACGCCTTCGATGCCAGGAAAAACCTCTTTGACGGAAATTCTTGGGATGTTTCCGTAGCTCCAGCTGCCAACACGATAGGCTTCTGGATCTTTCGGCTTAATTCCAAAGGGAAAGATTCGCCTCCAGAATAATTCAATAGCCTGCCTAGGATCTTTGACAGCTTTGGGAATGTTTCTAATCAATTCGCGCAGTTTAACGGTCATAGGGTGCTCTCCTTCTAAGTCCCTACTGAAATGCTTATAGCATAGGAGGAATTTGGTGTCAAAAGGGAGGACCAAGGAGAATAAATTTAAAAGCGGTGCACCAGTTCTTGCACTGATTAATCTTTAAAAAAGCGGAGCGAAGTATAATTTTTGGTTGGAACATGTCCATATGTCACTCAAAAGAATAACCATCGGAAATAATTCATTCATTAATGTCAGGTATGATATTTTTTCTGAGTTATAGGCAGGAATAAGAACCATGATATTTATTTGATTTCTTTTCTTGTGGTTTTGAAAGCATTTTTTTCTCCATCTGGCTTCGGATTAAGGGCATATCCCATTGGACCTTCCCTTCCCGTATCGTCAACCGCTGAAAGAGCATAAACGAACTTGTCTCTTTCCTCTGGAGAGATAAAATCTCTGTCGGCATATCTAAAAGTTTGACTGCTTACTTGGCAGATTTTTTTGAATTCAGAAATTTTCGGGTCATTAAACCTCCTATAGATATTGTAGTGGGAGATAGAGGCTTGACCTTTGTTCTTGGGATTTTCTGTCCAGATTATGGCATTAATTTTCTCTCGGTAAAACAGACCTCCCTCTTCTGTTTTCTTAACGAGGATGTTAATAGGAGGGAAAGGTCCTGACAGGATTTGAATCTCCTTTGACTCAAAACCAACTAATAATTGTTGATTAGTCACATAAAGTTTTACAGGAAAAATTCCCGCCTTTTTGTATGTATGAGAAATCTGGCAGCCTTCCTGCATTTCAGAGCCGTCGCCAAAATCCCACCAATAGGAACGAATCTCTGTTTCTCCTGATAATGATCCAGAGCCGTCAAAATTGACTGTAAGTGGTACAATTCCTGAATCCTCAGAAGAGGTAAAAATGGCAATCGGTTTCGATCCAGGAGGAGTAACAACTGAGTAGAATATATCCTTTCTATGATTGAGACCTGCATCTTCCCAGACAATATGGGCGTTTCCATTATCGTCCAATTCAATTTTTGGATGGTCTGCGTCTTTTCCTGCTGAGATTTGAATAGGCTCGAACCAATTTCCTTCGGGGGTTGCTCTGCCATAACAGATTGAAACACCTGATCTTGTCTCCTGGATCCAAACGGCATGGAGCGTGTTGTCCTTAAAGAGTTTCAGGTCTGAGAACCTCGCTGGACTAAATCCTGTTGAAATTATAAGTGGAGGATTCCATGTTTGATTTGCTTTTCTTAGGTAAAAAATGTTTCCTTCTTTCGAATTGCAGATGATGTGGACACCACCTTTTTTATCCAGGACCAATGAAGGCATGTATTTTTCTCCGGACTCGTTAAGAGCAGTTGGGTTCTTCCATTCTCCATTAATTTTTTCATTAAAAAACAAGTCCCATACTCCATTGCGATTGTCCATCCAGCAGGCATATATATTTCCGTTTCTTGCCCCAAAACAGGGAAGAATAGCCGAAGAATTTTCATTTCTTGAGATGTTTTCAAAGGTTTCAGGCCAAGTTTCTTCTTTGTTTTTTGAATTCATCACAATCTTAGTCTTTCCATCTTGTCTATACTGTTGAGCCCATATCACATGAATTTTGGCATCTCTATCCACCACAATTTTTGGGTTTGAGGAATCCAGGTTATTCAAGAACACTCTCTGTATGTTTGACCAATGATCTTCTTCGAAAGAAAAGCTCCTATAAAATATATCCCTCGTTGTTTCGGACTCTCCGTCATCGTAGGTAAGATGAAACCAGTCGTTTGAATCAGTAAACAGATGGGGATTGCGGGCATCGTAAAGCTGGGAAATAGTCTCATTGATTTCAGACCACTGGCCGTTTTCCCTAGTGACATACAGCACATCGGCAATCCCAATCAACGGCCAATCCATTTCGTCCCATAAGACCAAGATCCTTCCTTTTGAGTCGATAGCGATATTGGGAGTGGTGGAATCTGAGGAGCTTGATGAAAGATTGATTTTATCGATAGAGAAGGATTCGATACATATTCCTGTTAAAAGAAGAAGGAATAAAACATTTCGCTTTGTTTTCATTATTGAGCTAAGCGAAAAATACTTTAATCATTAATTCTTGTCAACGCCAAAATTGTCCATGCGATGAGAAAGGAAGCCCGGTATTTTGAACGAGCTCTTTGAGTTGGTTTCAGTAGAAATTGAAGCCAAAAGCAAGACCTACGCTGTATTCAAGCCCGCCTAAATTCACTTGTATTTCATCTTCTTTGGCCATGGCCTTGGTGTGTTTGACATAAAACTTAAGCTTTATAAACTTGACTTTGGGTATCTCAAAATAGCATCCACCAGCAACATGGTATCCGAATGCCCAGCCCTCAATGGATTTTATTGCCGCGCTTTCTTTGTAGTTATAATAATCCATACCTATTTCGAGCCAAGGCAGGAACTGTTTTATTTTTAATAAGTACCTGGCCCCAAGAGAAACCGGAATCAGGGTGAGTTGTGTGCTTTCTTGCGTAAGAGAGGTTTTTCCCTTTTTTGTAAAATGTTTGACTCCAAAGGATAATCCTAAGTGATGCTTATTGAGAGCTTGAAGAAACTGGAGAACTTCTAGAGTGTAGATCTCTTTTCCTTTCTTGTAGACTTCTTTATATCTTGGATCAGAGATTTTATACCTGCCATAGGCCAATTCTATCATTGTCTTTTCCAGGATATTTTCTTTGTCTGGATGGGCTGGCAGCATGGGTGTTTCCAGCAGAAGGAAAATCAGAAAGAGGACAAATATCAGGATTTTGCCCCCTTGAGGTTTTGAAATCATTATCAGAATAATATTCGGATTTGCAAATCCCTTTTAAGGCTGTTTTTCACTGATAGTTTTGATAAATTTCTTATTATTCTATTTTATGGTGAAAATTGCTGGTGGCCCGACACGATTTTTGTCATCCACAGCTTGAATAGAATAGGTGTATTCTGTGTCACTGATGATCTTGCGATTCGCGTATTCATAAGTATTTCCGCTTATCTCGAAAACTCGCGTAATGTTTTCGCTATTTTCTTCGTATTCACAGGTTATTAAGTACTTAGTAATGTCTTTGTTGAGAGGATTTGGCTCCCATTTGAGAAGGTGGATCAATTCTCTGAAAAAATAGGAATAATTTTCTTTCTTTTCCACCTTGAAATTGAGTGGCTCATAGATAGGAGGAGCCAAGACTTTCAGTGAAACATTTGCTGTTAGAGGGCTGTTCTCTGCTTTAGCAGAAGTAAAGGTGATGGTTCCTGTATGTGTGCCTTCTTCTAGATTGGTGTTAACATCAACCCAGTGGTCTACCCAATCGTTTCCACAAGTTCCGCTGGCCGGAGTAACGGTTATCCAGTCATCGTCAGTGCTAATTTTATAATTCAGAGTTCCTGGCCCCGCATTCCTTACTTGAAGGCTTTGAGTTTCTGCAATTTCTCCCTGGGGAGCTTCGAATGAGAGAGAATAATTGCTCAGGTCTAGAGTCGGCACGTCAGGTTTGGCAACTTCCCATTTGTTGTACCAGATTGTATCAGCTTCCCTGATATCTTGAGTATGCCAGTCAACCCACACAATATGGGCATAGCCGTCGCTATCAATGACGGCTCTAGGGAGGTCAGCATATCCTCCCATGTCTGTTTCGATGATGGTTTCCCATCCTCCCCATCCTTTATCAAATTTTCTTACCCTAAAATAGACAGACCAATGCTCGGGATTTCGGCTTGCCGCCTGCAAAAAAACAGCGATTAACGTATTGTTTCTAAAATCCAGATCAAAGAATCCATCCACACCTTTCAAGGTGTTGATACTGGTCTCCTTTTGCCAGTTGCTCTCGTCGGTCCGCGCTCGGTATCTGACTTTCCCAAACTCGGGATAAATACAGTGGATACCATTACGGCTGTCGACCTCAATATCAGGCCAGGCATGGGCGCCAACCGTAAAGGTTGGCCGCCATATTCCCTGTCTTCTTTCTCTAAAAACGATTTCTTTGGATGTGAGAGTGTCTCCGGTATAATTTTGTCTTTGGCTGACTATATAAAGGTTGCCGTTGCTGGCTTTGATATCAGGATACATAAAACCGTTTACAGGGTCTTTAAAGACATCTTCTTGAGGATCACTCCAAGGTCCTCCGATTTTCTTGGATGTGAGATGAGTAACTGGCCTGGTGGGCCATCCGAGTTCTTGATACCAGACCACATGTACCTCGTCGCCATCCACAGCAATATTGCACCAGTTTGAGTTTTGGTTAATAGAAGAAAGTTGTTCTATTGGTCCCCATTGGCCGTTAGCATAGTGCCGGTAATAGATTTGCCTTGAACCGCTCGTAATTCCGTCGGAATAAGCCAGATGGAAATTGCCATCAGGATCTGCAGCCAAATCACAAGACTTGATATTTTCTTTCCATGAAAATGTTTTTTTTGGCGTAGACCATGTGTCTCCGCTATCTTGAGAGATAGTGTAATAAAGGCCAGCATCGCCTGAAGTTTCTTGTGTAAAAACGACCATTATATCTCCCCTATTATTAATAGCAATGGCAGGCCAAAAGGCTTTCGCGCCAACATCAGAAAGCTGCTGAATAGGATCGTAAAACCCTTGTGTTAATATAGTCTGAGGCACTGAATCGTCTACGGTTCTTATAGAGCGATCCTGGGAAATCCCAAATAATATGAAACATGTTGCAACTGTAACTGAGAGACTTAGAAAGAAAATGATCTTTCGTTTCATACCATTACTCCTTTTGGAAATTAAGTGTCCAATCTTACAGTCTATCCCCAATTTTGTCAAGAAAGCAGGGGCTTTATCTTTAAGCTCTTACTCTTTATCAATAATGCCAAGAAGTCTCTCAGAAACTGTTTATCGGCCTCTTGCATTTGAAGGAAGCTGATCACATTCCTTTAGGGAATAAGAAGGAAAATATTGGAGATAGTCTTCTTTGATTGGGGATAGAGATCTTCTTCTTCCTCGAAACGGGAATAGATCTTTTCAATCGTGGCTATATCTTTAATTTCTTCATATTTTCGAGGCTGATGATAGGGAGAAATAAAATACTTAAACAAGAAATTTGTTTTTTCCTTTTGGCTATTAAAAACCCTTAATTTTTTTCCAGGCTTTCTCAAGTCAAACAGGAAATATCTGTCATATTTTAGTCCCCTGAAATTTTGAAGCAAATATTTTATCAATGGCCTGTAGGCATGTTTGGTCTCAACTAAGCAATAAGAATACATGTTGGAATCAATATAACGTTTTGCCCAATGCACGTTATTCCTGAAAAAAGCTTCTCTTCTTAAATAAAACCTGACTTGGGGCTCCTGAACTCTCTTTATGGTTATGATGAACTTATCCTCTGGATTTGTTATGTTTCTTATGATTTTACAGATATAATAGAGTTCATAATTGTCTGTTTCTTTGTCAATCATTTTCTCTTCGGTGTGCTTAAAGAGGCCGAAGACTGCGAAGAAGATGAGGACAAGGATATAGGAGTATACGAGGACGTTTTTTTTGATCTTCTCTGCAAATCGTTCGAAAATTTTTGTGAAGAAATCTATAGAAGAAAAAGCAAGAAAGAAAGCAAAATATATTATGAGAAAATCGTGGTAATAAACGAGATGGGAGAGAAAAACACTGAAGATTAAAGGAGTAAGAAGAAGCATAAGGCTAAATCTTTGGTTCAAAGGAAAACGAATATTCTGATTTTTTCTCCTGAAAGATGAGATTAAAAAAGCAAGGGAGAAAAAGATGACAACAGGATTGAAGAGCCACCACCGTTTTAGATTCTTCAGGATGAATTCCATCCAAGTGAAGCGATGTGTTGGAGGCATCTTTATGCTAGCCCTCCACAGGAATGCATCAATTGCGTTCTTTAATGAGCCGACTAACCATAGAGTATGGAAAACATACACAGAAATATTTATTCCAACTGTGAAAATCAGGATTAATGCCATCTTCAGGTCTTTTTTTTGCTTATGGAGAGTAAAAGATAGCAGGGAGTCGAAGAAGAACACCAATGATGCAATATAGCCATACCAGAACAACTGGCATGTTATGGATAAGCTGATAAACAAAAAAAATTTATATTTACTCTTGTTATTTTTCAGGTGTTTGATATAAAAATAATAAGAGAGGGACAAAGGGAACAAGGCTGAGATTTCCCCATTGGATAAACCTGCGTAATGGTAGAAGATAGGAAAACTGCATAGGGTCAAATAAACAAGCGTTGAGGAGAGCTTTGAATAATTTAGCTCTTGAGAAATGAAGAAGAACATGACGATGGAGAGAAAAGTTAAGATAATAACAAAAAGCCTCGAAGCGATTTCGCTTGGCCCGGTTATTTCCCATAAAATCGAGACCAGCAGATTGTGGAGATAGGGATAACGGACATAGTACTCATCAGTTGTTGGGGCGCGGTCGTATATCACCTTGTAGTTTGTGGCACCTAATTTTGTTTTTAGAAAGCCGTTGTTTATTGTATTCAGGTGGCTTAGGCCTACTTCTGAATTTATGAATCCCGCATGTCCTGTTTGGTAAAAGTTGCCGATCTCTTTAGAGCTGAAGAGGAAAAAAAGGAGGAATCCAACTAATAAGAATATTTTATATGTATTGCTCTCTTTGGGGGACATCGTTTACAAAGTTAATAATTTAATGAAGATTCAAATGAGAGTCAACTCATATTAAGCGGGGAAAAGCTTAAAATATAAGCATTTAAAGAGGCCTTTGAACTTTAATAGTCTCAAAAAACCAGAGGACATCTTTGATTCCTAAGGAAAAGTTTTCAGATCAGAAAGAGGAGAGGAAGAAGAAAATCGTTTCAAAATATTTATATTTATGAATCATTCAGGTCACTTAAAAGAAGCTGAGTTTTTTCCAATATTTCGTCAACTGAGATGTTCTTCATGCAAATGTTGTTTCCTTTACAAGGAGGGGAATAAGTCTGTTTAACACATGGAGAGCAGTAGATATTCTTATAGATGAAGATTTGATTGTCTTTTGGCATACCATACAGAAAAGGGTTTTCGGGACCCCACAAAGAGACCATTTTTATGTTTTCAAGCATGCCCAGATGATAAGGGCCTGAATCGACCGTTATAAATAAAGCACATGATCGAATGATAGAAATAAATTCCTTGATATTGAATTGACCTGCAATGTTGATGACATGTTTTAGATATTTTTTTTCAATATTATCCACAATCTCTGTTTGGAGATAGTCCCTTTCGCTTGTAATGCCTGATAATAGGATCATGTAGCCGATTTTATCTATGAGTAACTTTATCAGTTCTATCCAATTCGTTTCAACCCACCTCCTCTCCGGAGATAAGTCTGAAGCGTTGATGTTTATAAGGATGTATTCTTTTATATTGTTGCCGATGAGAAATTCATTGATTTTCGAAGCGGTTTCTTCAGGAATACTGAATTTTATAAGATCGTTTCTATCGAAATCGTCACATCCTGCCGCATTTACCATATTGCCATATATTTCTCTTATATTTTTGTGCTGATTGTAGAAAATATGATGAGTGTCAAGACCTTTACGGAATGCGCTGCTTCTCAGATAAAAGCCGAATCTGTTTCGTGCTAGACTAAAAACAGAAATAAAGGTAGAGAAAGTTGAATAGACCTCGAGATTGAAAAATAAGTCTATTTTTTTCGAGATTAATCTTAAAATAGCCGAAAAAGTGGAAAAAAATAATCTGAGAAACGAACTATCATCAATCATAACTAAATTATCGATGTAATATTTGTAATAAAGATTCAATAAGTCTTTGTTGGATAGAGAGGAGATAAAAATAATGGATGCATCTGGATAGCATCTTTTAATTGCTTTTAGAGATGAAGAAAATTCTATAATGCTCCCCATCCCTACAATTTTTTGAATAGCAATAGATTTTATGTCGGATGCTTTTATGGAGTGGTCTCGCCGGATGACTTTTCCAACCGAATAAACAATAGCATTTAACAAAATCATAGCAGGTGGTCCAATTGTGCGGTCGAGCAGAAGTTTTGTTTTATATTTCATATTTTTTATTGTCCCCGAAAAATTAGCAGTTGTGGAAAAGACAGAACTTTTTCTCTTATTTTAAACATATCTTGTCTTCTATCTCGCGTATAACTATTAACAAAGTAAAAGAATGACGTCAAGATATCAGCATCATGACAGTCTATTCACGGTAGTTGACCACAGCTTTGTGAGTCACTGCCTTTCTGTCGACGATATTTTTTTCCAATTATATTATCGTTGCGAGCGAAGCATGGCGATCTCGCAATCCTGAATCGTGAATAGCCCAGACTAGGGATGGTAATACAATAGACTTTGAAGGCAAAGCGAGAGAATGGGCTCGAACCTAAGGCGTCATAGTGGCTTTTTATGCAATATCTTTTTTATGCTTTTGGGTGCATTTTTTACTAATAAAAAAAAGGAAGGAAGAGAAATCAATACGATTAGAGGCTCCACAGGAACTCTGTAGCGGAGATTGTCCGCACTACAAGAGAGCACTGAAACAAGGAAATTGTAGTTAATGACAAATTCACAGAGACAAACAAGGTGAAACGCACTTTTATTTTTTCGTACCAAAAAGAGTAGGATAATTGGCATTATAACGAGCAAGATAATTTGAGCGATAGAGTTTGTGAAGAGAAATTGGTAAATATTGAAGAAATATCTTAGAATCCGGGAGACAGGTTTTCTTTTATTCAGAAGCTTTTTCTGGTGAGGAACTGTCCACCAATAAGAATAAACTCCATAGTACTTAGATATGGCATCGGGGATTTGTTTTATATAATCACCCGGATTGTCCTTTATCAGCTTCAGATTCATCTTCAAAAAAAGCTTCGAGATTTCTGGACCGGTTAGATTCATTTCGTTCATTAGTCGCGCTTCGAAGATGGCTGCGTTAAGATTTTCTTCTAAATATATAGCTGCCATTGTATTCATCAGTTCATGGTCATCTTTTTTGTATTTATGGAAAAAATTGTTTGTGTAATGTCGGAGCTGGTAGGGAAGTAAACTAGATATCCCAAAGTAGTCAAATTTGATTTTATTCCTTAAGGACCAGGAGGCAATTCCTGCAATATTGATCAGAAGAAATATCAAGATGGCCTTACGGAAATGCTTAAAAAAGCCTTCTTTAATAATCTTACGAAAATAGACGATTGCTGTGATAAGCAATAAACCTATGAATAGAGTCAGGAATGTAGGCCTGGTTAACAGCAAGAAAACAGATGAGAGTCCTGCAGCGTACGGCGCATATTTTTTCCCTTTAAATATTTCTAAGTAGAGGAGCAAGGTGATTAAGATCAGAGTAATAGAAAGAGTTTCTGTAAGAATTGAAAATTCAAATCCCATAACCAGATAATCAAAGTTGTAGAGAAGTCCGACTACAAATGAAAAACTGTTATTTCCAGTGATGATTTTGGCCAGCTTATATATCAGAAAACAATTCAATGTTCCCAGGAGAAACATCTGAACAAGCACTATCAAACCCAGGTAATCAGTAGTCATTGAAAAAAGATCATTGATAAATTGGATAGCTTCGATAAAAAGGGGGTATCCTGGTGTTCTGACTGTCTCTAAATCAGATAATATTAGGTAGGTGATCGAATCGGTATGAAAACCCGGTCTGATATTTTTGAAAATGTATATTCTTATCAAAAGGGAAAAACCTAGAAGTACAATAATGACCCAATTTTTCCACAGAAGCTGAGTAGCTTTCTTTAATCTTGCGATGAATTTTGTATGGCTCATTTGATCAAAATGATTATCTTATCGCCTTTGAAATCACGGAGTTTCATCATCGTGAATCCTATAAGCCAAAAGCTCTCCAATTTCCATCTTTATAGAAAATAATGCCCTTACTTTTTGATGAGATTTTATGTGCAAAAAAGTTAAGTATTAAAAAGGACTTCAATTTTTTCTCCTCCCCCTCAATCTCGAAATGGCTGATTCTTCCGTTTTTGAGAATGATTTCAAGGTCTCCGATAGAAGGTGTGATATCATTTGGATACGTATGACTCGCAAATAGGCGCCAATTTTTGGTTCGATTATTAAAGAAAGAAATATCGTAATGATCTTCATAAAAGTTGAATTTGTAGTCTTCTTTTCTCACAATCGACAGTCTTTCGAACTGAATGAGTCTGAGACTGACAAGTCTGATCGTTTTGTTTAAAAAATAATTTGTTCTATTGAAACAAGATAATAAAAGGACCGAAGAGATGAGTAGAAACACACTTGAGACGATAATTATTTTTTTTAGATTGTTGCTCATAAGCTGCTTTCTTCTGCTTAGATAAGTTCCTACTTAAATCGCTAATTATAAAGAAATTTTAGAAATTTTGGAAGTTTCCGAATCAAAACATGATCTAAGTTTATCCAAGGAAAAGAGGTTCATCGGATAGATCTACTGCCTTGAGAGGCTGTGTGATGATATTATTGTTTTCAAAGCCTATCACACAATCTTTTTGGCAGTGATGTGTATTCCAGTTGCCAGAATCGGCACCCTTATAAGAATCTTTGATTCCAAATAGGCAACAGCGCTTGCAGTTTCGAGCAGCTTATTCATAATTTTTGTTGAAAACTTAGCATGTTTATTTTGCTTGGTATAGAATTTATTCTCATTCCAGAATTTATCTGCCAGTCTTTTATTCAAGAGCGCTGTGAACAATCCATAGTCCATAATGCTTCCCATCAGATGGAAGCTGTACCTTTTTTGCTTAATTTCCATAGTCTTAGAAATTTTCATGCATATGGTTTTTCTTGAAAAGCGCTGGATGTGACCTGCTGTTTGTTCTTTGGTATGAAACCCAAGTATTTTTTCACTTAGCCAGTAGATAGAGTGACTTTCACATGGTATAAATGTATGAAATAAGCCATTTTTTCTTAGAATTCTAGTCACTTCAGAAAGTGCCTTCTCTGGGTCTCTCACATGTTCAAGAACATCAAGCATGATGATGATATCAAATTCCTCATCATTAAATTTGGTATCTTCAGCATTCCTGTTAAAAAAGTGCATTTTTGGATGAGCCTTCTTGCCCTCAGCGATAGCTTTTTTGCTGGCATCTATGCCGGTGAATTCAATTTCAGGAAATTCTTTCTGCAGGGTTGCCAGAAATTTTCCTGCGCCACAGCCAATATCGAGCAGTTTTTTTGGCCTTGACTCTTCGATGACTGATTTAAGGATGTCATACTTAAGGCGAGGGTAGTCCATCGTTTTGCTGATGGAATCTCCTCCCCAAGTATGTTGTTCGTAATTATAGTTCAATATTATTCTCGAAGTTCAAACATCTTTTTTCTCGGTAATTTTTTAAAATTTTATATCAAGGCAATAGTGCAATGCAAATGGGTAACCTTCAATGCATTTATCTTTCATTAAGAAATCAACGACAACCTCTTTAAACAGTGAAAGATTGAATCGTTAAAGATTGTCAGCAGCTAGTGTTGTCCCAAATATGAGATGTTCATATTCTGTCAGATCTCAATTTTCTGTTCACATAAGAAATTCAATCTTCGATGTCGATTTTTGTTTTTTGGGAATTTCCCTGAAGAGAAATGAATTGTATAAAAATCATTTCCATGCGGTTGATGGTGGATCAGTATTATAAAGACAGTTGACAAAAATATTTTTTCTTGGCAAAGTTATCGCAAGAATTTGAAGTTTCAATGTGAGGAGAATCTACATGATTTTTCTAGAGAATGGCAAATACACAGCGCTCCTAATCTTCATTTTAATGTTACCTTTGGCTTCTTATGGTGAGATTCATTTTACGGACGTTACAAAAAAATATGCTGTAGGAGGATACAATTACTTTGGAGGACATGGGATCTGCTGGGTAGATGTTAATGGCGATGGGAGATTGGATATCTATGTAAAAAATGTGGCGGGTTATATTTATCATGTTCCGAATAATTTGTTCATTAATTATGGCGATTATTTTTTAGAGGAAGCGGCGGATCGAGGGGTTACAGATGCCTATGGATTCGGAACTCACGGAGCGGTGTTTGCAGACCTTGATAATGACAGAGATTTTGATTTGTTTTCCACAACAACCTTTGATCGGACAACAGCTCACAATCATATTTATCAAAATGATGGGAAAGGATTTTTTTCGGATATGACATACAATATCACTCCTCCACAAAATATAAACACTTCAGCAAGAGGAGTAGCTGCTGCTGATTTTGACGGCGACGGAGATATAGATCTTTATTTTTCTAATGCCTTGCCGAATACAGATCCATATAATCCTAGCCTTTTTCCTCCTAAACGGACTAAAAACTTTTATATTAATAACGGCGATGGATCTTTTACCTGGAGTTTCCGGGGGATTTTTTGGACTGGCTTTGTTCAAGGAGTGGTGGCTATTGACATAGATGGAGATGGAGATATCGATATCGCAGAAGCAAAATGGACACCCCCTTCAACTATCTATCTTAACGATGGATCCGGCCATTTCACTGATGCTGGTGGAGAAATGGGATTGCCTCAAACCTTAGGAGTCCGTGATGGCGGAATGACTTTCGGAGATATTGATAATGATGGAGATTTAGATTTAGCGTTGATAGGTCCAGGGAAGGTAGATATATATCTAAACACAGGGAATATATTTGAATTCAAACAAAAGATAATCCCAGACGTGTTGAGCGGAGGAGCCCATGTTTGTTTCGGGGATTTCGATCATGATGGAGATTTAGATCTATATGTCTCGGGGGGAAATGTTTACGAGAATGATGGGACAGGGATTTTTATGTTGGTGTTAAGCAATATCTCCGGTCTAAAACCTTCTCTTGACACCTTAGATCCACGAGGAAGCGCTTTGGGGGATTTTGATCGAGACGGAGATTTAGATATCTATATTGCCGATGCCGATTATTATAATGTGCTTCTTAGAAATGACTGTGATGATTCAAACTGGATCCAGGTTGATATCATCGACCATAAAAAAGCTATTGGAGGTATTGGGGCAAAATTGGATTTATATGTGACTGGTCATGTAGGTGAGACAAATTTTCTCAGAGGCCATCGTGAAATCCATGGGGAATATGGATACCTTGGGCAGGATATGCCGACGGCTCATTTCGGTGCTCCAAGCGGCAACACTTACGATTTAAAAGTCACCTTTTTCGATAAATTGGAAAAGGTCATACAGAACATTACGCCTGGTCAGAAGATTCAGGTTTCCTATCCTCACGTTTATGCCCCTTTAAATTTTTCTGGCTCAAGATACGAAAATAAAGCTTTGTTTTACAGAGAAAGCCTGATAATATTGAGTTGGGACGAAAATCCTGAGAATAAAAACATTCAGAGTTATCGAATTTACGAGATGGATTCTGGAAACAGAACGTTCCTAACAGAAGTGAGTGCCGATACTTTTCGTTATATGTTCAGGGATGTAGAGAAAGACAGACAATACAAATTTGCATTAACAGCCATTGATCAAAACAATAGAGAAGGAGAAGCTGCTTATTTGACTCTAAAGTAAAAGAGAGAAGAGAAACCTGGCTCGAGAATGGATTATTGTCTCAATTTGTTACAGCCATTTGGCTTTCTTTGCCTTGGGCATCAACTTCTGTGATAGCATAAACATATTTATTGCGTTCTTCTTTACTGGAAAAATGATCGTAATAGTGGAGGGGATTGATGCATTCAACCTCACCGAGAAAAATAAAATAAGGCGGGGACTGGTTTTTCAATTTTCTGTAGATCCTGAATTTCACAATGTTGAACAGGCCTTCATTTTTTGGATTTTTAGTCCATGTTATCTCGTTGAGATAATCCTGAATTATCAGGCCGATGTTGTTTATTCTTCTTTGTGCCCCGTTCAAAGGAGGATAAGGATAAGGAGGAAGGTCAACTTGAAGCTGAACTGGGAGTCGTTGAGGGCTGTTTTCTGCATCTGAAGCCCTCACGGTGATTCTACCTTCAAATTTACCTACAGGGAGTGAAGACGTGTTAACAGAAACTGTGATGGTATCCCACTCACCTCTGGAAGTTCCACTTTTTGGAATTGCTTCAAGCCATACTTGATTGGTCTCGATGGAATAATTGAGGTTCCCAGATTTTGAATTCTTGATCTTAAAGGATTTAGATTCAGGATCGCCTGCTTTAGCGACTGCATAGAAATCCATGGAGGATTTGTTTAATTGAATCCTGGGTTTTTGTTTTGTTAGAGTGACATTTATTGATCGGGGACTGTTGGATGCTTCAGGAGATGTTATTGTTATGGCTCCTGTGTGTTCACCAAACGAAAGGTTCGAAGAATTGACTGAAACCTTAATGCTATCCCATTCACCGGCGGATTCTCCTGACTTAGGTGAGACAACAATCCATGTCCTGTTTGTTTTGATATCGTAGGTTAATATCCCTTGTCCGCCATTTCTAATCTTAAAATATTGAGGTGTGTCATTGACAAACTTCATAGATGATTTATTCAGCTGAATGGAAGCATTGCCGCCGCCACCTGACTTACTCACTTGCAATGAAACATTTACTTGTTGAGGGCTGTTATCAGCCTCAGCAGAGCTGATCGTGATCTTAGCATAATAGTCACCGGGATCTAAAGGCGTTGCATCAACAGAGACTTGTATTTCGTCCCATTCACCATTCGAACTTCCAGAATTTGGAGACAGGCTCACCCAAGACATATCTGAATTTATCTGATAATTCAGTGTCCCTAAGCCAAAATTTCTGATGCTGAAAGATTGAGGAGGAGGATTTGATGAGCCTTTCACAAAGCTGAAGGACAACGAATCTTTGTTCAAATCAATGGAAGGTTCTTTCGAGCCCACTTTCAGATCTACGGTTATTTCTCTTGGGCTGTTCGGAGCCTGGTCGGCGGATATGGTTATTGTTCCTGTGTATTCTCCAGGTTGGAGAGAAGAAGAGTCTACGAGAACGTCGATTTGATCCCATTCTCCAGTGGATTGACCGTTTAAGGGTGTGGGGATCAACCAAGTCATATCAGAAAAGATGTTGTAAGAGAGAGTCGCGGCCCCAGAATTTCTGATCTGGAATGTTTGCTGGTTGGGAGATTCGCCTTCAATAGCAGAAAAATAAAGAGAAGACTTGTCGAGCTCTATATAAGGCTTATCAGGTTGAAACAAAGGGACTTTTTTATAGTAAATATCGGTCTTATTGGAGTACCCGGTGTCTACCCATATGAGGTGGATGTTCCCGCTGTTGTCAATGGCAATTTTTGGCAGCTCTGCATAATAACCAGGTTCCACTTCAGATTCATTGCTCCATGATCCCCATCCATTTTTGTATGTCTTTGTGCTGTAGTAAATAGAGTAGTACTTGGAATCTCGGGATGCTTTCAGCATGTAGGCAGCTACGAGAAAGTCGTTTTTGTTTTTAATATCGAAGAAGCATGCGATTCCGTTGATGTTGTTGATCCGTTGATCTCCTAGCCAAGTTCCGTTGACCTTAGCATTGTAAATAACATTCCCATGGCTTGGATAGAGACAGTGGACATTTCTAAAGCCATCAACATCCAAGGCGGGCCATGAATAAGATCCTATTTTAAAGGGCCCTGTCCACACGCCGTTTATTCTTTCACTATAACCGATACATTTGCCTTTGAGTGTGTTTCCAGAATATTCTTGAATCTGGTAGATGACATATATATTTCCAGATTTTGCCTTAATATCAGGATACATTGCCCCATTTGAGGGATTTCGAGACACGTCTACTGGATCAGCTGGCCAAGTTCCGCTGATACTCTTGGATTTGAGAGCGATGTAGGGTTTTGCTGGAAAGCCTATTTCTTGGTACCATGCGACATGGACAGTGTTTCCATCAGTGCAGATTCTGCACCAATTAGAGTTATCCGTTGAGTAGCTCAGTTGCTCTACTGCTTGCCAACTCCCGTTCATATATGCACGATAGTAAATTTCCCTTCCGCCACTTCCATATCCGTCGGAATAAGCCATGTGAAAGTTTCCGTTTGAATCGGCAGCTAATGCACATGATTTGATAGCTGCCCGCCTGGAGTAAGTATTTTGAGGTTGAGTCCAGTTGAGCCCCCCATCTTCTGAGATCATGTAAAAGATATCGTTGGATCCTCCTGTGACTGAATCTGTAAAAATCACCATGATTTCTCCCCTGCTGTTAGCAGCGATGGCAGGCCAGAATGATTCAGTATTACTTTTTGAGAGGTTTGTAGCTTGTCCATACAGGGAAAAATGAATGGATATGGTTAGGAAGATAAGCATGAAAAAATATTTTTTATTTTTCATTTTTTTCCTTTTTGACCTAGATATTTGCTTTTTCCTAACTGGAAGTTCTTAAGGCTTTCCTTCTTCATCCCGGATGATCCTTCAACTTGTTCGTGCTATTTTAACTCAATTGATTTTACCCTATCAGACCGATGAATGGTAGTCTATCATCTTTCGCGGTGAAATTGGGGGTGATATTTCTATATTTCATGCCAGTTTTCATTTTTTTATAAGGGAATGGAAGGAGATGAAATATTCAGTAGAGGGAATCTCATCTGTCAGGGCACGCGACTGGCCCAAATCTTTTTGTTTGATGTTGACGACTTGCTTATTGAAAATGGAATAAAATTCATCAGGTCGAGTCGCGTTCGGAACGAATAGATCAGGTGCTCGTGCCAATAGATTTTTTTCAATTAAGATTTCGGCCACCTGATCTTCAGGAGGTAAATAAGGCGTATCTCCGCAGATGACCATCATCCCGTTATGCATAGCAATATGAGGGAAGACCTCACTGAGTGTGAAAAGGATGAGATTTTTTTCTTGGTTGAAGTTGTTGATGTGATAATAAAATCCCTCATGCTTTAATATTTTTTTGATATTCTCGAAAAACTGGATGGATTTGACACCTCCTGCTCCGGGCCAATGCGGAAAGCACAGATTATCAATAATGGCGTCAAATCTTACAGACCTTTGTGCGTATGATCTTACGACCTTCCTGGCGTCAGCCATCTCGATCCTTACTCGAGGATCGGCAAGAGGATTGTGGTTGAATTTGGTGACGGGTTCCGACCCTACAACCTTGACGATTTCTCTCGACCAATCTACCGCAACGATATTTTTGACTCGCTTGTCAGATAACAAATCAGCGAGGCTCCTTCCTCCACCGAGGCCTAATAGCAAGACCGATGAAAGCTTCCTCTGCATCCTCGGCAGGTTAGCCAGGTAAGCATGCCGCGGATGATTTGGCAGGGCAGACATGTATTGTCCGTTGGAATAGACGTTTAAAACCACATTTCTGCCTTTTTTTTCTTCTGTTACAGCGGCAACGCCAGTGGTGCCTTCCTTGTAAGAAACGATAGATATTTTGGGCGAATATTGACCGGTTGCGAGCTTATATTTGATTTTTCTATCTGAAACGGAAAAAAGAATAAGAGGAATAACGATGAAACCAATGAGAGCGTAGATATATTTATACCTTACTAAGATAGTTCGTTTTGTCTTGTCGACAAGAGGAAATCTCAAGAAGAAAAATCCAGCTGAACCCATGAGAACAGAAATCAGGGAAACCAAAACCAATGAAGTATGCCATCCCACTAGGGGGATTACAACGAATCCTGTCAATAGTGATCCAAATGTACATCCCACAGAATTTGAAAAATATATGATACCTGAGGATTTACCAAGAGAAATATTGTGTTCACTGAGATTCTTAATCAGCGTAGGAAAAATTCCGCTGGAAAAGAAGATGACAGGAAAGATGAGGATCAATTGAGGCAGACTGAAATGGAGTATGTTTCTAAGAGACAACAGAAATTTTCCTTTCTCAAATAATTCGGTTACAGCTGTGTACATTTGCATAAAGTCGAAGGAAGGGGGAACCTTTCTGTTAAGAATAAACTGAAAGCAAAAAATTGAGAGAGGGACAAGAATTCCTACAGATGATTGAAGAATAAAAGGCAGGATCCTTGAATTTCTCATTTTGTCCCTTAAAGAGGACCAGAAAATACTTCCGATACTCATAGAGAGAAGATAGGAAGAGATAATTATTGGAAAGGAATAAGAAGTTGAGCCATGCATAATCCCGATGAACCGGATGAAGAGAATCTCCAGAGCCAAGGCAATGAAGCCTGACATAAAGGCGAAGCTTACGATAAAAACATTTTGGATATTCCAAGAGAAAACTTCTTTAATTTTTTCTTGACGGAATCTTTTTTTTTCAGGCTTTTCTCTCTTTAGGACTATAACAAACAAAACAACTGATATAAAAATACTTAAGAGAGAGGTTATTTTAAGGGTACGAGGAAGGCCCAATGTGCCAAATACTAAGGTAGGCAAGAGAGCGCCTGCACAGGCTCCAAGGGTATTGATTCCGTACACAAATCCAATAAATTTTGTGTTTCTTTCAATTTTAGGAACAAAACTCTCAAACATTAGCGGTAAAGTCCCGCCCATGAGTATCGTTGGAAGCAGAAGAAAGATAAAAGTCCCTGAAAAGACAGATAAAGTTTCACCCGCTTGTCCCAATCCCAATTTTAAGTTCGCGCTAATGAGAAAATTGTTTATCTGGAGAATTATTTCATAACTCCACATGCCGAATAAGCCAATAAAAAGTTCAACACATGCCAAAAAAAATAACGCTCGTTCCTTGACTTTTCTGAAAAGGAATCCCCCGAGGCCAAGACCTAATAAGAAGACTGAAACGATGATTGATGCAGAAATCACATCCCCGCCAAAGCTGTATTTTAATGTCCTTTCCCAAATGACTTGATAAGTCAGACTGCAAAAGCCAGATAGAAATACGAGAAATGCAATGAGCGGACTAAGTTTTATTTTTCTTTTCTCTTCTTTTAAGGACATTGTTATCGATTAAATTTTACGGAATCGTTGAAAATTTATAGCATCGACATAATTCGATGTCAAGGTTCACCCGTTCTTGACATCTTTTTGGGTCTTGTTTTACACTTGACCTCGATGAACGAGGGTGAGGCGAGTCAAGTCTGCCTGCGCAGCCAGAGAAGCCAAAAACCAATTTCTTATTCCTAAAATTGAAAAACTTAGTAAAAATTTTGAAGGTCGAAAAATACGTTGAAGTTTTGAACACTGAAGTTTCACTGTTAACCAGTTCCAACATGGAAGATTTTGCAGACAGAATCATATAAATACTAAAATATTCAAAACTGGCTAAAAAAATTGGTGTTTCAGCAAAAAGCTGGCAGATCCGAAATATAGTGAGAAATTCTATCTACAAAAAGTAAAAAAAGTCTTGTCGATGGCATAAAATGTGCGGGATTACAGGCATTTACCTCAAAGAAGGAAAGGTTGACTCTCGTTTACTTAACCGGATGACAGATACCTTGAAAAACAGGGGCCCCGACGATGAGGGTTATTTTGTCAGGGATAAGATAGGTCTAGGTATGAGAAGGCTAAGTATCATAGACCTAGAGACAGGTAATCAACCTATGAAGAATGAAGATGGCTCTGTGTGGGTCATCTTCAATGGAGAAATCTATAATTTCAAGGAAATAAGAAAAAAACTTCAGGAGAAAAACCATAAGTTCGTCACAAATTCTGATACAGAGGTCTTGGTCCATCTCTATGAAGAGCATGGAGAAGACATGGTCAATCATCTAAACGGAATGTTTGCCTTCGCTATTTGGGATGAGAGGAAAAAGAGACTGCTACTCGCAAGGGATAGACTTGGAATCAAACCGCTCTATTACTATCATGACAAAAACAGATTTGTTTTCGCTTCTGAGATTAAATCTATCATTGAGGACAGAACCATCAAAAGAAAGGTAGATCTCGAAGCTTTACATTATTATATAGGATACGAATACGTTCCAGCGCCTCTTACAATGTATAAGGGTATAAATAAACTAGATGCAGGCAATATGCTCATAGTCGAAGATAATGAAATCAGAAGCAAACAGTATTGGGACGTTAAATTCAAACCACAAGATAAAGATGAGAATTATTTCATAGAAAAATTGATTGAATTACTTAAAGACTCAATTGAAAAAAGGCTCATCGCAGATGTCCCGCTTGGTGTCTTCCTATCAGGAGGTGTAGACTCAAGTCTTTTGGTTGCATTGATGTCTGAGGTCACCAAAGAAAAAATCAAGACATTCTCAATCGGATTCAAGGATCAGTCATATAATGAGCTGGACGAAGCAAGACTCATTGCAGAAAAATACAATACCGATCACCATGAAATTGTACTTGAACCAGATATTCTAGAACTGATTGATAAAATGACATCATATTTAGACGAACCATATGCTGATACTTCAGCAATACCTGTATTTCTAATCTCAAACATGACAAGGGCAAACATAAAAGTCGCGCTAAGCGGTGACGGCGGTGACGAACTTTTTGCCGGTTATGACAGGTATCTGGCAAGCAAGCTCGACAATATATATTCAAGATTACCTGCAATTGTTAGAGATAGGGTATTCGGGGCTTCTAAAGTCC
>Ga0111227_1019_pt1 | contig 25944 bp, 26 predicted proteins | sample DeeMarSWOR152_54_FD_80391 | JGI IMG/M metagenome (GOLD analysis project Ga0111227, IMG submission 80391) | candidate division WOR-1 bacterium DG_54_3 | reverse complement strand
AAAATCGTCCGGGAACTTATCCCCCGCTTAAAAAAAGCCGGGGCCCAGGGAATTGTGGAATATCCTCTTAACAAAGTGATTCCTTGAGGGCCATAATTCTCTTTTTCAATTCTTCGGTAACCTCTTTGTACACATCGTAGGCCTGTACCCTTTTCTTTTTCTCGATATAAGGCTCCATTTTGACGGGCTTTCCAAAGGAAACCGATACTGGATGAGGACGGGGAAAGATCCTGCCCATAGGCAGAATTTTCCATGTTTCTGAAATGTAAACCGGAACCAGTGGAACCCCGGTTTCCACAGCTAAAACTCCCACTCCGGGACGGAAAGGCAAAAGTTTTCCATCCATGGTACGAAAGCCTTCGGGATTGATATAGACTGCCTTGCCTGCTCTCAAAATCTGAGCTGCCGCGCTCAGGGCCGGAGAAAAATCCTCTTCGGTATCAATTCTAATTGCATTCGCGGCAACCTTGATCCAGAACCTGGTCCAGGGATTATCATAGTAGAGCTTTGTGGTAAGAGAATACAATTCCTCTCTTCTCTTTGCCATGGCCCAAGCCACACACACATAATCCATGGCTGAACCATGACTGGCGGCAATGATATAAGGGGGTTTTTCTGGAAGATTCTCAAGACCATAGACCTTGGTTGGGCAGTAAAAGTGTAAAGGGGCATTTACCGCTGCGTAAAATAAAGAGCGAAGAAAACGTTGCCAGGGCTTATATTTATCCAGCACGTTGGAAGGAATCGGTCGATCAAGTTTTAACAACTTCCGCCAATAAGAGGAGGTATCCTGATTAATCATTTGAGACGGTCGGGCCTTTAGGGAATCAAGGACTTTTTGAAAGCAATTCTTCTACCAATGCAATAACATCATTCAAGGTATTTATGTTCCGCAATTTTTCTTCCGGCACATCAATTCGATATTTCTTGTCCAGCGCGGCAAAAATCTCAACCCCCAAAAGCGAATCTACCCCCAGATCCGTAAAAAGATTGACATTCGGGTCTATTTTATCCTCGGGGATCTTAATTACCTTCGAAACTAAAGCCTTTATCTCTTTTACCAATTGTTCATTAGGCATTATAAATTTAACTCCTTTCTTACCTGAAATCTTTTGATCTTTTTTATTCTGGTCTTGGGCAATTCTTCTTTGCGAATAACAAATCTTGCAATGCGCTTGTAATCCGCCATTTTTTTGTTAAGGTCCTCCACCTCTCTGGAAATTGTCTCTTGAATGAAAGCCTCTTCCTTCTTTCCCAGCTTTTCAAAGTACTCTTCATCCGGAACAATGAGCGCCATCACCTCTTCGGTCCCTTTCCGAACCCCTTCTTTTATTTTCGCCCCCATGATGCATGTTTCTTTGACTGCCGGAATCTTATTCAACAAAAATTCGATCTCTTCCGGATAAACGTTGACCCCGGATGCGGTCACGATCACGTCCTTGGAGCGCCCGGTAATAAAAAGGTATCCCTCCTCGTCCAAATATCCAACATCTCCGGTCTGCAGCCATCCGTTGACCACCGTCTTTGAGGTCTGCTCTTTTCGCTTGTAGTAACCCTTCATGATGTTGGGGCCAAAGGCTACAATTTCTCCCACCGGCTCCGTTCCCAAAATTTTTATTTCCACCCCTGGAACGGACCTGCCCACCGAACCCAACCTGTTATTCTTCAAAGTACAAGCAGCAAGTATAGGCGCAGACTCGGTTAATCCATACCCCTGAAGAATGGTAAAGCCCATCAGTTCAAAATTCCTGATCACCTCCGGATCAATCGCCGCCCCTCCCGAAACAAAAAAACGAATCTTCCCGCCGAATTTTTTATGAACAGTTGCAAATAAATATTTCCCGATATTAAAACCAATCACATATCTGAAAAATTTTGAGATTATAAAAAGAGCTGAAAATATTTTTTTTAACTTTTTTTCCTCAACCTCTCTCATGATGCCGTCATAGAATAATTGATAAAGAAGCGGAACCCCGCACATGACCGTGACTCCGGTTTCTTGCATGTTCTGTAAAATATTATGGGATTTCAAGCTCTCTGCGTAGGTTATGGTGCAACCGCAGTAAAATGGCCCCAGAAAGCCAGCGGTGGTTTCAAAAGTATGGTGCAGCGGCAGAACCGAGAGAAAATTGTCTTTTGGCCCAAGGTCAAACAAAGTAACCGTCGAAGTGACATTAGACATAATGTTGCCGTGGCTAAGCATGACCCCTTTTGGAATGCCGGTGGTGCCAGAAGTGTAAACAATCGAGGCGAGGTCATCTACGCCAACCTCAGGGGGCGAAGGACGAGAGAGGGGGGACGGTAGCTTATCGAAGTCTTCCATAATTATTTTTCGCCCCTCAACGCTTGTTCCTCGAATATACTCCACATATTTCTGAGAGAGGATGATGGCTTTGGCTCCTGAGTCTTCCAAGAGAGGCAAAATCTCCTCCCGGCTCAGCATCGCATCCAGCGGGACCACGGTTGCTCCAAAACCCGCAATCGCTAAAAAAGAGAGCGACCACTCCGGCCGATTTTCCGAAATGAGAGCCACGCGATCTTCCCGCGCCACTCCCAGATTTTTTAAGCCTTCCTGTATTCTCTTAGCCAATTCAGAAACTTCGGGATAAGTGATCTTTCGATAACCATCGTCCTGCTTCATCTGAAAAGCGACTTGATCGCGAAACTTCTCAGCATTCTGTTCAAGCATTTCTTTTATGGTTGTGATTTCCATGTCAACTCATCTCTCCGAAATAAGCTGTAAAAGATTTTCGTAAAACGAAGATATTACATGCTCATAAAGAATGGGCTGTAAAATGCCCCCATCACAATTGCCGACAGGACCAGGCTTATAACAAAACCTACCGCTATAATTGAAATTAAAAATATAATTACCTTATCCGATGGGGTATCTAAAACTGCCGGAAGCCCCAGATACATAAGGTAGATCCCATAAAGCCCAGCCAAAATAGATACAATTCCCAATCCCGGAATAATGTATAAAACCCCCACCACCCAATAGGGAGTCATGGAATAGATAACCACTTTCGCAGCTGCGACCAAATCCGCTTTTGAGTTGAAATGGGGAGCCAAGAATTTAATAATCCAAGACCCAACCAGGATTCCGGCCAGCCCCAAAACATATCCAATCACGCTCCCCAAGGTGGTTTCCAAAATAGGAGCCCGAACCACACCGATCGGAGTGCGAATGCCAATCAGCAGCATTCCGATCAGGCCACAGACGGTGGGGATAAGGGCCAAGGGAACCGCATAATTAATAAATAAATGTTTTAGATCTACGTGTTCACCTTTGATAATCGGCCAGGTATCCTTTGGTTTTAAGACAATATCACGCACCCTTTCAATAATTTTTTTCATTATGGCACCTCCTTGGTTTCTGATTTTAACACCTTGCTCTTGTATTGGCAAGCAGATTTTGTTAAAATAAAACAAATTAATGAGAAGAATTTTAGCCATCATCATTTCCCTTTCCCTGCTTGCCCAGAGCGCTCTTGCCATTTTTGCTCCCAGAGCCATGGGCATGGGGGGCGCCTTTACCGCCATCGCTGACGACGCCTTTGCTGCTTATTGGAACCCAGCCGGATTTGCCATCAACCCGGGAATCGATCTTTCCTCCAGCTATCAATTGAACAATCGCAATCGGCAGATCGGGGATAATGCCTTTGCTCTCAAGGGTTGTTTTGAGGTGCCCATGAACCCCTTTGTCTGGGTGGTCGGGGTCGGGCTGGCTTCGATGTTCGCCTATCATGGTGCAAAATATCTGGGGGAGGAAGGGGTGGTGAAAAAAGGCTGGGGAAGGGACGTGGAAAAAGTTGAAAAAGAGGAGCCCATGTCTGAGAAGGTCAAAGAAGAGGAAGAGAAACAGACTGCCGAAGGGAAAGAACCGGTGCGGGAACCGATCTCCAGAAAAGAATTTGCCAAAAAAGTAGTCAAAAAAGCGGCGGAGGGAACCATCTATGTGGCGGATAAATTCGCCAAAGCCGCTCTTAGCGAATCCGCCAGGCAAACCAGGCATTATTACTATGCTCCGCCATGGTACCGACCCTACTATTATCGACCAAGCTACTGGGATGACCGTTATGACTATCGAGAACCGGAGCTTACCCCTATGGGCAAAGGCCAGTTTGCTCTAGGGCTAAGTATTATGACTGATAAAAATGCCATTCTGGATCAGGATACAAACTGGTATTCTTTCTCGCTTGCCTCGGGCTGGAGCGAGATCGTCGCTCTCGGCGCAAATTTCAACGTCTACGACCTAAAAACTCCGAGTAAAGATATCCGAGGGATCGGAGCAGGTTTTGACGTAGGTGGATTATTAAGAATTTCAGAGGCCTTGATGTTCGGGGTGGCTGCTAAAGAACTCCTTACCACCGATATTAAATGGGAAAATGGAACCGTGACCCACTATCAGACAAGCGTCAATGTGGGGGCTGGCCTTAAACCCATCCGCCAGATGACCCTAACCGCCGATATCCATAATGTCTTTGGACAGAATGCCAAGGATCCGACCCTGCACTACGGAGTCGAAGTCAGACCGATTTATGGGGTCGCTTTCCGGGCGGGTCTCTCGGATGAAAATAAAACCGCGGGGATTGGACTTGGGATCGGGCAGTTAATCATTGACTATGCCTATCTGGGTGGGGTCTATAACCGCACCCATATGATAGGGGCAACCTGGGAAATTTAAAATGCAGCCTGGCATTCTTGATGTTAAACGACCGAATACCTGGATAAATCTTCATCGGCTTAACTATCCGAGCCGAAAAGAATGGCTCAAAAATAATTTCAAAGAAATTCTGGAGATCCTCCAAAGACTCCCTGCCGAAAATATAGAGCCCTGGAACCTACTAGGTTTCGCCTGCATCGACAACAACCTCTACTCCGAAGCTGAAAAGATCTATGATGAGCTTTTCAAAAAAACCCAAAAAGAGCGCGGGAATATAGGCCTCCCCGCCTACTTGCGCGGAATCGCTCATTTTCTGCAGGGACGTTTTCAGGAAGCCTATAATGATTTTAAAATCTCCAGACAATTCGATTTGCACGCCAAAAAAGTGAATGGCGCCTCGGCCCGGGCAATTGCCTACATGGAAGAGACCCTTTTTCCCACCCGGGAAATTATCAAAAAAAACCACTCCAAGTTAATCAAAGATTTAAATATTCAGAGATCGCTGGATCATACTATAGGCGCTAACATGCTGCGCACCATTCATAAATGGAATTCGGCCACCCCGCTTTTCTCGCAAGGCATTTCCCAGGGAGGAGGTTATTTTCTGACCCTCAGGAATAAGCTCGGCCAAACCAAAGGGATCGCGATTGATCCCGGCTATGATTTTTTTGATATTTTCAGAGATTTGGGATTGGGCATCACGGACATCGATGCCATCATTATCACTCACGATCATGATGACCATACTGAATCGGTGGAGGGAATCCTTTCCCTTCTGGCAAAATACAATGACTATAATGAGCAGAAAAAAAGTAAAGTTATCGATATCTTTGGTTCGGCGGGCACCCTCCTAAAATTCCACGGCCTGCTTTCGGCCACCGATCTATTCGGCAACCGCGAAATAAATTTTAAATTATTAGTTCCGGGTGCAGAAATTACCGAAATCGAGGGGCTCTCTCTCTGGGAAAAGTATGGTTTTATCATGTCGGTTAAACCCGCCCATCATACTGAGCGCTGGACCAATCAGGAATCTTCGGCGGGGCTCATCCTGCATACCAACATCCCAGACCTCAAAAATGGTGGAAACATAAAAATAGGGATCACCGGTGATACCCGTTATGAAGTTGGAATCGGCCAAGAGTATAAGGACGTTCAGATTTTACTTCTGAATATCGGCTCAGTTGAAAAAGAAGAGGGGAAACTACTAAATCAGCACTTGGGAATGTTGGGCTGCATTAACCTTCTTAAGGAGGCCAGGTTAGGAAAACCGCTGCTGGCAATCTTAACTGAATTTGGCGAAGAATTTTCGGGAAAGCGGGAGACCATCAGCCGCATCATTGAAAATTGGTCACAGCCCATGGAAAGCCGCAAATCTCGCGAACTAAAAGTGGTTCCGGCGGATATCCATCTGGAAGTCCGACTGGAGGATCTCAACATCCGCGAAACCGACACCAATGTTTTTTTCCCGTACACCATGATTGAAATTGATGAATCAGACCCGGAAATCTTAAGATACAGGTTCAATGGTTAAATCTCTATCCGTCCTGCGCGAATCCAAAATAGACTCACAAAACCGCGAAGTTGAAAATCGGGTCATGCTTACCCCTTTGCTGGTGAAAGAGCTCAAAGCCCAGTGCCGGGAACTTGAGGTCTTTATCGAAAAAGACGCCGGTCAAAAGATCGATTTTTCAAACTCCTCTTATGAAGGGCCCCAGATTAAAATTGTTTCGCATGCGGAAGCGCTCTCCCAAGACCTGATCTTGGGTGTTAAAGAAACAAAATTAGCCGATTTCCCAAAACTTAGGGACAATATCTGGCTCTCTTTTCAGCATTTTGCTCAGAGCAAAGAAAGAACCGAACTGGCTCTTAAAACCAGCAAAGAACAAGGAACAATTTTTATGGCTTTGGAAACCATGCAGGCGGAGCGCGAGGGGCATCCTTTTTTTCCTTGCCTAGCCCCCATGAGCGAAGCCGCCGCCAAAATCATTGCTCGCCATGCTGACGAATATGCGCTTCTAACCAAGAAAATTATTACCAGCGGTCTTCCCGAGACCGGGCTCCAGGGTGCTAAAGTTACGATTCTTGGCGGCGGCAGCGTGGGTAAAACCGCGGCGGAAGAATTCTCCGAAAGGGGCTGCGAAGTATTTCTGCTCGAAAAAATCCCTGCCCGGGTTAAAAGCCTGACGGAATACTTCAAAAGCCACGAAATCAGGTTCCCAAAGGTAAAAGTTATAGAAGTGTCCCCAGAAAATCTAAGAAATTCAATCCGAGATTCGCTCTTTTTGGTTTCGGCCATGTATACTTCCGGTAAAAGGCCCGAAAAATTAGTCACGGTAGATTTGCTAAAAACTATGATTCCCGGTGGCTGCATTTACCCGGCAGATATTGATCAGGGCGGAGGGGTCGAGGGCGTAATTGAAACCAGTATTTTGGATCCTTTTGATCTTCCGGTTATACCTGGGACGGAAGTTTTCTTCTTTGCTCCGCCCAACCTCCCCTCCATGGGAGCCAGAACCGCATCCGAGGCATTGGGAACGGTGGTTCTGCCTTATCTAATTGAAATCATCCATAAAGGTTTAGATCAAGCTGCCGAAGAAAATTCGGTTATCAAGACCGGAATAAACATCAAAGACGGAAAGATCATGCACCCTGGTCTAGCTTCGGTGTTTCCGAATTTGAGATAGCTTCTCGGGCTTAAAAATCCCTTTCTCAGTAATAATCGCTTTAATATATTTCGCGGGCGTAATGTCAAAGGCCGGATTGGCAACCTTTATCCCTTTAGGCGCGATCTGTTCTTTTCCAATTCTGATGACTTCTTCCGGACTCCGTTCTTCAATAACAATCCTTCTGCCGGATCGAGTATTAAAATCAATGGATGACATTGGAGCAGCCACATAGAAGGGAATTCCATGGGCCTTAGCTAAGACCGCCACTGCATACGTCCCGATCTTATTGGCAGCATCCCCATTTCTAGCAATCCGATCCGCTCCCACCATTGCTAGATCAATCTTACCCTTGTGCATGAAATAGCCAACCATATTATCCGTTATCAAAGTAAAGGGGATTTTTAATTTCTTTAGTTCCCAAGCGGTAAGTCTTGCTCCTTGCAGCCTGGGTCGAGTCTCCGCCACATAAACATGGATCCTCCTTCCAAGTTCATGCGCGGTTCTAATGACTCCCAGCACCGTCCCAAAATCAACCGTTGCCAAGGCGCCGGTATTACATGCCGTTAGAATTCGCATCCCCGATTTAATTAACTTTGATCCGTATCGCCCAATCCTCTTATTAGTCTCGATGTCCTCTTCTGCAATTCTCAAGGCTTCCTCCAGAAGTAGCAATTTTAGTCTGGCAAGAGGAAGGCCTCGCCCTGCCCTGGCTATTCTCTGCATACGCTCCACCGCCCATTTGATATTTACTGCGGTAGGGCGAGAGTTCAAAAGTTCCTGTGCCGTTTTTTTAAGATTCGAAGCTCCCAACACACATCCAAAGGCTGCTGCCACACCAATTGCTGGAGCTCCGCGAATCCTCATGGTTTTAACGGCTTTTACGATTTGATCAACCGTCTGCAAATAAATGAAGGTCAGCTTGCGCGGTAGTTTGGTTTGATCGATAATCCTGACTTCCCCGTTTTTCCAAGCGATGGTTTGCATAATTAGTAAAGTTTAACATTTGTCGCAAAAAATTTCAGCATGGAAAATGAAATTTCAGATGAGAGCCATCGATAATTATATGTCTGGAGGCGGAAAGATTGAAAGGGAAAGCTATTACAAAATTACTCTGTTATTCCACTAAGAAGGCCTGGCTCAGCGGACCATTAGATTTTATTGGTAAAGGAATAAAATTGTTGAAACCCAATTACTCAATCGGTCTTTCAAGAGGAATTACTGTCTTAGCACAAAAAATGCGCAAAGGAGACTGTCTTGAAGTTCGGCAGGATGGTCTCATTTATATACGACCACATGGAGCATTGCTAGGCACTAAAATTATCGCCACAATTCTCATGGGATGCGGTCTCAAATATTTTACTTTTCCAAAAGAATATTCTATCGAAGAGATGAAGGTTTTTTTTAAATATTTGCTTCAAAATCAAGAGCTGATCAAAGAAAAAAACAAAGAAAGTTATGATGGATCTCTATATTCTACGTTATATGCCAGGCTCCTTAAAAAGCAATTACCAAGTGAAAAATTCATAGCATATGCTGATGAGATAAATCATTTTTGTTTCATTTATTCAAGTAGATCCTTAGAATCAATGCAGCTTGTCTTACTCGATAATATGGATAGAAGCGAAAATATTTATGATTTCAAGTCCTGGAATAGTGCTTTCCACAATGTGTTTGAAGAGTATAAAGGGAAGAAATTTTACTATTCTCCAGTCAAAGGAGCCTCCCCCAACATTGTATACGCTGGCAAGATATTCTGTGAAAGATGTCTAAGGAAAATAGCTTCTCGAGTAAAAACTATTTATGAGTTCGAAGAAGCGACATATTCCATCTGGAAAGGACTAGAGGTTATGCTCAAGCACGGTTATCCCCATAGTTACATTGGTGCTCTAGCAAAAAAAATCGAATCCTCAAAAAATATAGAAACGGTCATAGCATGGCTCGATGATAATGCAAAAGAATATTGGAGATGGATTGGCTCATGACTTAATTTCCTCTTCTTTTCCGGTATCCTTTCTGAAGTCACAATTTGTGACTTCAGAAAATTATATTCCTCCTTAGTCAATTGGAACATAAAATCAGATGGAAATCTTTTCTTGTTTCTTTTGACAGCTTGATTTAAAACCTTAGTAGGAACTTGATATAACATAGCTAAATCACTATCCAATATTACCCTTTCCTCTCTTAATTCAATTATCATGCTCTGAATCATTGGAACCCTAATTAGCTTTGACATGATTGTCGCCTCTTTTGCGGTCACAATCTGTGACCACAAACATACTGTAGCAATTTTATTACCAGGGCCATACGTAATGCGAATGGAGCAATGCACAATGTGAATATTATCTATAAGAACAATAAAAATATGATTCGCATAACGCGTTACGCATTACGTTTTACAATTATAGAAGGTGTCGTAATTACGACAGTTGTGAGGTTAAAAATTCTTTCACTACTTCTCTATCATCCATGGCAACTTTCTTCCCATTAAAATCCTGAAACTTTTCATGCCCGCGTCCAGCAATTAAAACCATGTCTCCTTTTTTGGCCATTTTTAATGCCCTTTCGATCGCTTCTTTCCGATCCACAATTCGCATTACGCCTTCCGCATTACGCATTACATCATCGATAATCTTCTCCGGCTGCTCTGTATGCGGATCATCCGTGGTAACGATCGAATAATCTGCCAGCCGAGCTGCAATTTCACCCATTATCGGACGCTTATCCCGATCCCTATCCCCTGGACAGCCAAAAACCAAAATGATTTTCCCTTTAGTCAAAGGCCGATAGGTCTCGATTAATTTTTGCAAACTATCCGGCGAATGGGCAAAGTCAACGACGACTGAGAAAGGCTGACCGCATTCAATTCTTTCAACTCTTCCTGGAACAGACTTTAGCGATTCAATCCCCTTCTTAATAATCTTCTGTGGAATATGTAAAGCCAATCCGCATTGGTAAGCTGCCACGATATTGTAAACATTCGGCATACCGATCAAGGGTGTTCGGATCTCTAAAGAATTGATCTTCAATGTCATTTCCCGCTCTCTAATTAAGATATCTGAAACTTTGGTATCAAATTCATTATGCTTAGTACTTCTAAGTTCGTGTTTAGCTTGTGTCACACCATAACTAATAACCTCGCCTTTAACCGCCTCAATAAAAGATTTGCTACATGGATCATCCACATTAATGATCGCCACCCCATCCGGTTTAAGCATTCCAAAAAGTCTCTTTTTGGCTGCCAGATAATTTTCCTTGGTCTCATGAAAATCCAGATGATCGTGCGTCAAGTTGGTGAAGATCGCAATATCGAACTCGCAGCCGTAGACCCGATCCAAAGCCAAAGCATGCGAGGAGACTTCCAGGACCGCATGGGTAACACCCTCCTCTAACATCTGAGCCAGGATGGCTTGCAGATCAAGGGACTCAGGCGTGGTCAGCCCTGGCCCTATCGTTCCGATCAATCCAACTTTTTGACCTGCGCTTTTGAGAATTGACTCAATCAGATAAGCGGTGGTGGTTTTCCCGTTTGTCCCCGTAATCCCTATGAGTTTTAGTTTGTGCGATGGATAATCATAAAACTTGTTGGCGAGATGAGCCAAGGCTTGACGCGCGGAGGGGACCCTTTGAAATTCAATCCCGGGAGGGAGCTGAACCTCCTTTTCCGCCACGATCAGTTTTGCCCCGGCCTGGATGGCCTGGGGAATAAAGTCCGCTCCATCGGCTTTAAATCCGGGGATCGCCACAAAGGCATCTCCGGGTTTTACTTTCCTTGAATCGTATGCTATTCCGGAATATTGCATATTGCTATATCCTCACCCCCACATACACAATCACCCGCCGCCCTCTCCCAAAGGGAGAGGGGGAATAAGGTATAAATTTATTACAGTTTGTCCTCTCACAATCCAATTATCCTACTCCCCTTCTCCCTCTGGGAGAAGGGGTCGGGGGATGAGGGCATCATTCACCCAGCGAATCTTCGATTTTCCCTTTGGTCAGGAGACTCCGAATATTCTGCAGAAAGATCACCCCGTGCTCAAAAATATTATAGAAGAGGGGGCTGTACGGAAAATCGTAGGCTCCGATATACTTGAGCGCTTTCCCGCCGAAGCCTTTTTTAAACCGATATACCCCCCAAAGCGGATGTCCTTCCTTGGGATTGGCAGGAATCCCCCATAAATCGTAGGTTTTAAATTTCTTTTCCTTGGCCCACTTAATGATATGCCAGTGGAGCAGATGATTAGGCATCCGATTGCGGTGCTCAGATGTGGAAGCCCCGTACATATACCAAACTTTTGATCCAAAGCAAAAGACGATCACAGCCGCAATCGGTTTATTATTATAATAGGCGATAAAATTGCTCCCCATTCCATGCTTGAACAAAATCTCTCGTATGTTTTGATAATATTTTAAAGGATGGATAAGGAATTTATCCCTGCCGGCTGTTTCTTTATACATCTCATAGAATAAATCGATCCCCTTTTTGCCCGGATCTTCCCGGACCACTACCTCCTTTTTCTCAGCTAGCCGGACGTTATATCTGGTTTTTTCTTCAAAATTCATAAGAATTTTATCCAGATCCGGGGAAAGAGACAGAACAAAAGTGGCCCGCGGCTGAATTTGCTTGAGGGCCTTATCAAAACCCAAACTCTGCAAAATATTTACTATTTCATGCTTATTCTCAGGAACCTCAGGATCCATCTTAAGGGATAGAGCGTGATGTTCGTCCGCTTCTCTTTCTACGGCTCCCAACAAAAATTCCAGAGGTTTTCTGTTAGAAAAATCGACGACTGGTCCGCGCGGAGCATAGAAAAGGGAATGACGAAAATAGGGTATCTCTCTCTTAAGAATTGAGACCCCCGCGATTATCTTTTCGTGTTCTTCGACCGCGATCCGAATCGGTTTCCAGCCAAATTTCGACTTCAACTCCCCCCATTCAAAGGACTGAAGAATTGGTGAGGCAGAGGACTTGGCTACAAACTGGTTCCAGATCTCTCGCTCCGGAAAGGTAATGTGCCTTATTTTCATCTATGTTATAATTATATCATGATTTTAATGATAGATAACTATGACTCGTTCACATACAATCTGGTCCAGTATCTGGGTGAGCTGGGCGAAGATCTGCAAGTTTACCGCAATGACAAGATATCCATCCCCGAGATCGAAAAACTCAAGCCCAAACGGATCGTTATTTCTCCTGGGCCAGGCACACCCAAAGACGCCGGGATTTCCTGTGAAGTAATCAAGCATTTTGCGGGAAAGATCCCGATTTTAGGGGTCTGCTTGGGAGAACAAGCTATTGGGGAAGTCTTTGGTGGGAAGGTCGTCCAGGCAAAGAGGCTCATGCATGGCAAAGTCTCAACCATCCATCATGATGGAAAAACAATTTTTAAAGGACTTCCGAGTCCCTTTACTGCTACTCGCTACCATTCTTTGATTGTAGAAAAAGAATCTCTCCCTGATTGTTTTGAGATCAGCGCCTGGACAGACCAGGATGAGATTATGGGCCTCCGTCATAAAAAATATAAAGTGGAAGGGGTCCAGTTCCATCCGGAGTCAATCCTAACCGAGGTTGGTAAAAAACTACTTGCTAACTTCCTTGCCCTCTGACTTCTTCTCCTCCTTCTTTGGTTTCTCTTCCTTCTTCGGCTTTTCCTTATGCTCCGGCTTACGTCCGTAATCAGTAACATGAAAGCCAGAACCCTTGAAGATAATCCCTGCCGGAGAAATTATACGTTTAATATGTCCTTTGCATTTGGGGCAATGCTCCAAGGGCTCCTCAGAAATCTTCTGCTGAACTTCAAAAACATAACCACATTTTGTGCATTTGTAATCGTAAAGAGGCATAGCAAGTTGAGATTATACTTATGTTTTGAGAAAAGTGTCAAGTTGAAGGTAGTTAAACTTGATGTTGATTAATCGAAAGTGAATATCTATAGACCCCTGATATTTCTACGTCTTCTTTTAGCTTTCCAACCTGTTTTTGGTATTCATTTTTCAGTGCGTCAATAAAGCTTTTATTAAGCTGGGAAGACGGATGGGATGGTTTTGAATTCAGAAAAATATTAATATTCTGCCCAGATCCAGTTACCTTTCCAACCATAATGGTGCTCCTGTTGCAGATGGCAGGTGCTGAGTGGTTCTATTAATATTATCGGGTTAGAATGGGAAAAACTTGCGTGCTAAATAGAGGAAATTCCACCCATATAGGGTTGAAGGGCTTCGGGTATTTGGATGGTTCCATTCTTTTGCTGATAATTCTCGAGAATCGCGGCAAAGGTCCGGCCAACCGCCAGGCCCGAACCATTTAAAGTGTGGACAAATTCCGGTTTAGCCTCTTTACTCGCCCGATAGCGGATATTCGCCCGGCGGGCCTGGAAAGACTCAAAATTCGAACAGGAAGAGACCTCCTTGTATCCATTCTCTGAAGGAAACCAGATTTCCAGATCATAAGTCTTGGCGGCAGCAAATCCCAGATCGGCGGTGCAAAGTTCCCCTACTCGATAATGCAAACCAAGCTTCTGCAAAACTTTTTCCGCATCCAAGGTTAAGGCTTCAAACTCCTCATATGATTTATCTGGCTCAACGAATTTAACCAGTTCGATCTTATTAAATTGATGCTGGCGGATAATCCCCTTGACTTCTTTGCCATATGAACCTGCTTCCCTTCGAAAGCAGACGGTATAGCCAGCATATTTTATGGGTAGAGAGCCGGAAGTTAAAATTTCATCACGATGCAAATTGGTAATTGAAACTTCCGCAGTAGGGATCAAATACAACTCGTCATCCCGGCAGCGGAACATCTCCTCTTCAAACTTGGGAAGCTGGCCGGTCCCCAGCATGCTGGAAGGCCGCACCATGACCGGGGTCATCACTTCGGTATAACCATTCTCCTTGATCTGCAAATCCAGCATGAAATTAATGAGCGCCCGTTCCAGCGCCGCCCCCATCCCCTTGTAGACCACAAAGCGCGAACCGGAGATCTTGGCCGCTTCCTCAAAATTCAAGATCCCGAGCTTTTTCCCGATCTCGTCATGCGGCAAGGGCTTGAATTCGAATTTTCTCTTTTTTCCCCAAGTGCGAACTTCCAGATTATCGCGGCTATTGATCCCGATCGGCACTGACATATGCGGGAGATTTGGGATTTCAAGAGAAATAGCTGTCAATCTTTCTTCAATTTTTCTCTGCTCTTCGTCCAGCTCTTTAATCCTGGAAGAAAGCCCTTTCATCTCTGCAATCCGATCGTCGACTTTCACCTTGCCCCGAGCACCGAGCGAAGTCGAGGTGTCGACGGGCTTTTTCTTTTTCATCTCTCCGATTTGATCCGAGACCTTATTCCGTTTGGCCTTTAACTCATCTATTTCAGCGGTTAATTTCCTCCATTCCTCATCCACTACCAGAAATCTATCGATTAAGGATGGATCTGCCTTTCGGTTTTTGAGGCCTTTCTTTACTGCCTCCGGATTATTGCGGATGAGTTTACTATCAAGCATGTTAATGGAAAGTATACACAATATAAAAATACGGGTCAAATCTTGAAATGTATCAGAGATGTGTTATATTTAAACCACATGTCATATCTTAAACCAATTCTACTTACCCTATTAAGTTTCTTGGTCATTGCCAGTTCCTCCCCCTGCGCATATGCTAAAATCTATCGGACTAAAATTGACTCCAATCTCTTGGTAATTGACGCCCCAAAATATTATTATTCCGGTCCACACGAGATAACCTTTATCGACCCCAACGAGGAATATCAGGTCAAGCTTATTTATAAACCTTTCGAAGTCCAAGCCAACCAGACAGTTTATGATACGCAAAAATCAGTTTTTGAATTATCCAAAGGATTTAAGAGCTCTTTTGAAAACTTTTACGTAGAAGGAGATTACTTCCGGTTTAATCCCAAAACCCAAAACTTTGCAGGTGAAAATTTAAAATTTGGTTATTTGACGGCGTCGCTCCATGGGAAGAAATTCGAATTCTATGGAGAGAGAATCTTAATAAATGAGGTCAATGCCTCCCCACTTTATCCCGTCATAAATTTATATAGCCATAAAGTAGAAATCTATCCGGGTTATTACCTTGCTCATGGCGATAATCTGAATCTATTTGGAGCTATTCCTTTCTATTACGTGCCCTTATATGTAGAAGATGGGAGAAGAAATTCCTTTGATCTTATCATTGCTGGGCCGGAAATCAGGAGCAACGTCTTTCACGGCCTCTATGGATTTTACAATACTAATTACTTCTTCGATCCCGCACTTTATGGAACATTCTCTTTGGGCCATTCTGATAAAGATGGCTGGGGAGGAAGGATCCAACAATTAATTCGCCTGAACGATCATCACCAAGCCCAGCTCCAAGTTACAAAATGGACCAAGAATGAAAGACTCCAACAGCTGCACAGCTATGAATTCCAAATTTTCGAAAATCCCCGACTTAAAAGAAGATTGGCTTTCCAAAAGCAGCAGGAGCTGGAAGAAGAGATTAAAAATATCCCCGCAAATCCAATATTTCATGTTGACTATACCCGAAATGAGGAGATCCAGCGCAGCATCGTCGACCGTTATCCGGATGCCTCCCTGAGAACCTCCATGACCACTATCTATAGAGACCACACCCTAACCATAAATCCCTCGCTTACTTATGGAAAAATACTGGAACAGGGCTATTACCCTGAGGAATCCGAGACCCTCACGGAAGTCAATACCGAATCCAACCGCATGCGGGCCGATTTAAATGTGACCTATTTCCTGGAAATGCCTTACGTCAAGAAATCTCTTCTGGCTATGGATTACGAACATTCAGAGTACCGTCCCCAAGATACTAACCGAGGCCGAATTTCCAGTTCCCTTACTTTTCGCCGGCCCATCTCCAAACTTCTGGGGCTTTATTATAATTTAACTCTCACCAAGGTCTTATTAGATTATGGCTCAAGCCCTTTTGAATTTGAAAGATATGGTCGCCTGGGGGATAGCGGCTACCTGGATCTCTACCTTCAATTGCTGTCTCTCATCCTGGGCTATGAATTGATCTATGATTTTTCCGGCTGGCAGCCTTTTAACAACATTTATTACGCAGGGATCAGATATATGGATAGATATGCGGTAGTTAAGTATGACACTCGGGAGGAATGGTGGGAGTTTCAATTCATGGTAAAAGCCGAGATGTTCTAATGCCGCACCCACCTCGTTCCATAAGGGGTGTCTTCTATGGCAACCCCCATCTCTTTTAATCTGGACCGAATCTGATCCGCCTTCTTAAAGTCTTTGTTTTGGCGGGCTTCTTCTCTTTCGGCAATCATTTTTTCAATTTTTTCACCAAGCAAAGCAAATTTTTCAACTGTTACCACTTCTGCTGCTTCAGGCCGAACGAGCATGGTCGCGGATACGATCTCCAATCCTAAACTCTTAGCTAAATCTAAAACTGATTTTTTCATTACCTCCAAGCATTCTTTTTCCACTTCCCCTTCCTCCAAAGCCTTATTGCAAAAATGAATCATTTCAAAAATAGCCGCGATCGCCCCGGCGGTGTTAAAATCGTCATCCATGGCAACTTTGAACTTATCTTTATATTCCAGAAGTTCTTCCTCAAGATCTTCAAGCTCAATGGTTGGTGCTTTTTCTGTCGACTTTTCCAGAAGGAAATCAATGTCTCGGATAAACTTGCAGATCCTCCCGAATGCTTCGTTAGCGCTCTGGATTTCCTTATCGCTATAGTTAATGGGACTGCGGTAATGGGTCGACAACAGGAAAAAGCGGACGACCATGGGATCAAATTTTTCAAAGATCTCTCTCAAAGTGAAAAAGTTTCCAAGCGATTTCGACATCTTTTGCTTGTTGACCGTTACAAATCCGTTATGAATCCAGTATTTTACCCAGGGGGTTTTACCGGTTTCAGCTTCGCTTTGGGCAATTTCGTTCTCATGGTGAGGGAAAATCAGATCCAGCCCTCCCCCGTGGATATCGAACTGCTCCCCCAGGTATTTTGAAGACATGACCGAACATTCGATGTGCCAACCCGGCCGGCCAGGTCCCCAGGGGCTTTCCCAGGCCGGTTCTCCTTCCTTAGCCTTCTTCCATAAAGCAAAATCCAAGGGGTTTTTCTTCCGCTCATCGACCGCGACCCTGGCCCCGGCCAACATATCTTTCTTTTTCCGCTCGGAAAGCTTCCCGTACTCTTTAAACTTGTCTACTTCATAGTAAACATCCCCATTAACCACATAGGCATATCCCCTCTCAATCAATCCCCCGATCCATTTAACCATCTCTTCTATATGCTCTGTGGCCTTCGGATATTTATCTGCTGGCTTAACCCTCAACTTATCCATTACTTCAAAATAAGCCTTGGAATATTGATCCGCGATCTCCGACCATTTCATGCCTGTCTTTTGGCTTTTTTGAATGATCTTATCGTCAATATCCGTAATATTCTGAACATACTTGACTTCATATCCGGATTCTTCAAGATATCTCCGAATAATATCAAAAGTCAGATAGGCTCGGGCATGTCCGAGGTGGGTCTCATCATACGGGGTGATCCCGCAAACATACATCTTGACCCGAGGGGGATCCAGTGGTTGAAATTCTTCTTTTTGTCTGGTTAAGGTATTATAAATGCTGAGGGACATTTATTTGAGTTTCGCTTCCAGGGCCTTGATCCTTTCGTTCATGTCATCCAACGCTTTATGGATCGGATCCGGAAGCGCCCCATGCTCAAGCGGGGCCAACCTTCTTCCCTCGCGTTTGACAATCCAAGAGGGATTGCCCACCACGGTCGAATCCGGAGGAACAGATTTGGTAACCACCGCCCCCGCCCCAATCCGAGCATTCTCTCCGATGTGGATCGCACCCAAAATTATTGCGCCTGCTCCGATTACAACATTATTTCCAATGCTGGGATGGCGCCTGCCCTTTTCCTTTCCGGTGCCGCCCAGAGTCACTCCCTGAAAGATGGTCACATTCTCGCCAATCTCCGCCGTTTCACCAATCACCACTCCATTTCCATGGTCGATAAAAAAACGCTTGCCAATCTTTGCTCCGGGATGAATTTCTATCTGAGTCAATAATCTCGCAAACTGAGAAATTAACCGCGGAAGGACGGGTATGCGCAGCTTGTAAAGAGCATGTGCCCAGCGATGAAAAAGAACCGCCCAGAGCCCCTGGTACATCAGGACCTCAAAGATGTTCTTGGCTGCAGGATCGTTTTCAAAGATTACCCGAATGTCGCTAAACATCTTATCCTCCTATCCATCTATCAATCTGCTATTTCACCATCTTCCCTAAAAGCTCTAACTGTTCCTGGGTGCCGACCACTATTAAAATATCACCATTTTCTATTTTTGAAATTGCCAGGGGCTGCAGGTTAAAGCCCCCGTCCGCCTTGCGGATGGCTAAAACCGACGCTCCTGATTTTTGCCTGATCTCCGCCTCGGCCAAAGACTTATTGAGCAGAGGCGAACGATCCGGAATTTCGATTTCCCTAAGACTGAACTCGAGATGCTCTCCATGCATGATGATATCCAGAAAATCGCTGGTAACCGGCCGGGTTGCCAGCGCCGCCATCCTTCTTCCTGAAATAAAATAAGGAGAGATGACCCGGTTGGCGCCGGCGGTCTTTAATTTTTCCTGGGTGTCTTTCTGGCTGGCGCGGGCCACGATATATAGTTCAGGATTCAGGGCACGCGCGGAAAGAGTTACAAAAACGTTCGAGACATCCGAGTCGGCGCAAGCGATCAAGCCTTTCGCCCTCTTTAGCCCGGCCTCTTCCAGTTTTTCATCCAGGGTCATGTCTCCGACAATATAGGGGATCCCCTTTGGCTCTAATTCTTCCGCGGTTTCCTGCTTGCTGTCAATTACCACATAGGGAATTTTGGCGCTCTCAAACTCTTCCGCCACCTGATGCCCCACCCTCCCGAAACCACAGATTATGTAATGACCCTTGATCTCTTTTATCTTTCTTTCCATTCTTCTCCTCCTCCTGTATCCGATGATTTGCCCTTCCACGATCAATTCGATCACCTGACCGGCAGCATAGATCGCGGTTCCCACTCCGGTCAGGATCAGCCCGATGGTTAGAAATCTGCCGAAGGTTGTTAGCTCACGTACCTCCCTGAACCCGACCGTGGATAAAGTTATAACCATCATATAGACAGTGTCCAAGATAGACCAACCCTCGATCAGGGTATAGCCCGTGATCCCCACTGCCAAAAGAATCAACAATATTATGGCCGGCGGTATCAGCCGCTTAAATGGATTCATTTTAGTAAGTATAGCGTAAAATCGCCCGGATGATAATCGTGTCTTAGAATATAGCAACTCGAGATGAACCGGCAAAAGTTTAGAATCTCTTCCGGCTTAAAATAAAAATAACGCCCCGAATTTAAATCCTCCAGATTGCTCATGGGCAAGGCCCCCTCACTCAAAAAATTCACTGCTACCCCAGAGTTCGCCAAATCATACATGCGGAGCAGCATACTTTTAACATATTCAAAATGACTTCCGGCATCCGTGGTTCGAATATTAAGGGCTCCTGAGCAAAAGATATAATCAAAACCGGTCAAATATCTTTGCTCCAGGATATCCGTTTGCTCGAATTTCGCATCCGGATATTTTTTCCTTGCTACCCCCAATATTTTTGGCGAAATGTCAAATCCGGTATATTTTATGCGGTGTCTGGAAAGCAAGCCCTCTGCCTTGAAAAAACCGTATAAATCACCAAACCCGCACCCCACATCCAGGACGGAAAGGTTTGAAGCCTTTTTGCCGTAGATAAATATTTCCTTAAAAACCTTATATCTTAGCTTTTGGCTTTCCGGGCTGTTCCAGTCCAGGGCCAAATAGCTCTCGCCATACTGGTCCAATAGATCCTCATAATAAGCAACTTGCGCTTTTTTATCCATTCTCCCAAATTATATCTTTTTGATGTATAATAGTAAAGCATGTTCCGAAAATTAGTTCTTTTATTATTAATTAGTTCCATTCTAGTCCCTGCAACGCTTGCAGACCAAGAGCCACCGCAAGACACGGATGTATGGATGGAGGTGCCTTTCAGTGGAAACATCTCGATAAAGCGCTCGATCAATTTCCGCGGTCAGGTGGGGGGTGCAATGATTACAGCCAAGGACGATGCACAGCTTTCTGCCCGCATAACCCACTCTGAGCCGGAAAAGAACGAGGAGGGCGAGATCACGGGCTACCAGGCGGTAGGAAACGTTAATGCTCGCTGCAAGTCACAATATACTATGCAAAGCGAAGGCGGCACCATGCAGACCACGTTTACAGGCTCCGGCCATAAGAACTACCCCTTTCGTCCCGAAAGCGGTACAGCATGGTGTACTCTAGATGTGAATCCTGGCCGCAGGCTCTACCGCCTTGGCTTGCCAAGCGCTTATATTGAAGGCAAAGAGTTTACTATTATAACCGCAGCAGATGGTAACATCACAACAGAATCGAAATCGTCCTCTTGCGACGTTGGCGGCTGGACCGAGAATGGATACAGTGTAGTTAAAGATCGTTCTTATGATCCAAGAACCGGGATTATAGCCGGAACACATACTCAAGTGATGTACTCAGGCCCTGGCGTGCCCCCTCCAGAAGGTAGTGGAGCCATTACCAAGCCTGGCGAATTCCTATATGAAGCTGCTCAGCAAGGCGGCCACCCGCTGCAATCTATCTACTACACCATTTCGTGGACTCTCCAGATCGGCAAACCTCCTGCCCGCGTTGTGCTCGAGCCAGAGGAAAGCTATGATAAATGGATGCCGCAGCTGCCGATGGGCGCCGGCAATATCATTAAGGTTAAAGCGCGCATTGTTGAGCCCGAAGGAGCCGAGGGCTACATCACATTCAAACTCGAGGATGTGAGCAAGGAGCCGGGTATTTGCCTGAATTTCCCGTTTGATGATACCAAAACGGATCCGGACCTGACCATACACAAAACATTGAGCGGGATGTGGGTCAGTGATGACGGGCAGCAGGCAAAGACCGAAAAGGTCAATGAAGCCACGGTCGTGGTCCAGGCCCATGACTGGGGCGCATATGGAAAGCTATCTGCCACTGCCAAGCTAATCATCGGCGGAGAAGAGATCGAAGTTCCCGCCGTCTTCGAAGACACCGGAGAGCATTATGTCACTATTCCTCAGGACACAGATGATAATTCCATTGCTGACGAATGGCAGCGGCAAAATGAAATAACAGGTTGCTCCGGTAAAGCCGACGAAGATGAAGAACCGAATTCGAATTATCCCGGCGACGGCCTTTCCGCCTATGAGGAATATCGCGGGGTCCACATTATGGGAAAACATGTGCGGCTCGATCCCCATAAAAAGGACCTTTTCATCTACGATCCTGATGATTTGGTTAAAGACAGTTTTATAATGCAGGGAGCAGCCGGGGAACTTCAGGTCCATTTGGTTACTTATGGAGAGATGAACTGCGGAGGAAAAGCAAAACTCAAGCGGGTCGTAAACTTCAACCACGACCGCTATCACATAGTTGACCAGCACGGCTTGTGGGTTATCAAGCATCCTGGTAAGAATGAATGGCATAACTGGGGCGAATGTGGAAAGGGAGGGTTTGGCGAACCGGCGCCGCCCAAGACTGCTGATCCTTATGTATATATATTCGTTGACCAGATCGAACGTGACCTTCGCAAAACCTTTAACGACAATATCGGCCAGATAAGGTTCCGCCTCGAAAAAAGGGGAATAAAAGCTGACGAGGCCTGGCTGCAGCAAAAGACCGAGGAGTGTATCAAGATGGTGGTAACCCATGAAATAGGTCATGGCATAGGGATCAAACACCACGAGACACCGCCAGGTACAACCGAGGAAGATATTTACCCCAGTCAAGGCGCTTGGCTTTGCCCCATGCGCTATCCCTGGGAAGGCAGCAGACCAGGAGCGCCGGTAACGGCCAAGCCCTACGATGAGACCGTCGATATACTCAGCGGCCAGTACTCCTGGAGCAACCGGTACTGCACAGTCTGCATGAGCCAGATCCATATCAGTGACGAAGGCTATTGAAATCAATGGCCTAAGGCGTATTGCAAGTTATCTTTTTGTGCTATAATAGTAAAGTATGATCAGAAAATTAATTCTCTCATTTTTAATCATCTCGATTTTGGCTCCTGCCGTGGTTGCAGAAGAACTCTCTGAAGAGGGATATATAAATCAGCTTACTTATCATCGCAACAAGCTGGAGCTAGTCATCAAGAAACGGATGGTCGATGAAAGGAGAAGTTACTCCTATACGGATATCGACTTTACCACCTATACCTGGGAAGCCTACACCTTCACCACGGGCGACATTGCCACTCAATCCCTGGCCCGCGCCGAAGCCAAAGAGATCACGGAATGGTACATCTACAAAGGGGCCCTGCGGCAGCTCTCAGATCTTGAATTTCTGGCCCTGGTGGGAAACCAGGCTGAGTATGACCGAGTCAAAGAAATCGAAGAGCAAAAAGGCAGAATGCGTAACATCGGAAATATCTCTGTCGGAGTGGGGCTCTTAGCCATGATCGGAGGGGCCGCTTTTTCGGCTGACACCGCCATTATCAGCGGCGGAGCGTTCGCCACTGCCCTCGGCTTTATCATCAGCGCCCTGAACCTCCCCCCAAAACATTACATCCAGCCCGACTACGCGCAGGAGAAGATCGATGAATATAATATCGCTTTGAAGAAGAAATTGGATCTGCCCTTGGACTTCGAATAACTCTAGATTAGATTCTCAGCCAGCATCCGCTCCGCGATCAATACCGCGTTCAAGGCCGCTCCCCGGCGCAGGTTATCTGACACAATCCACATGTCGATGCCATTTTTTTGCGAAATGTCTTCGCGGATCCGTCCAACAAAGGTCTCATTTTTGCCGGCGCAATCGAAGGGTGTCGGATATTCCCCTTTGGATGGATCATCTACCACTCTGACTGTAGGAAATTCCGATAAAAGTTTTCTAACTTCTTCTACCGAAATCTTCTTCTTGGTTTTAATGTTGACCGCCTCGGAATGGCCAATCACAACCGGCACTCGCACACAAGTTGCCGTCACCTGAATTTTGTCATCCTCAAAGATCTTCCTGGTCTCGTTCACCATTTTCATCTCTTCCTTGGTGTAGGCATTCTCCAGGAAGACGTCAATCTGCGGAACCACATTGAAAGCTATTTGTTTATAAATACATTTAGCTTCAACCTTGGCGGTGGGATCCGCCATCAGCGCCTTGATCTGATCGTACATCTCGGCCACTGCTTCCTTTCCCCAACCCGAGGTCGACTGATAAGTGGAAACCACAATGCGTTCGATCCCCACCACATCATAGATCGGCTTAAGGGGTAAAACCATCTGGGCGGTCGAACAGTTGGGATTAGCAATGATCCCTTTGTGCCTCTTGATGACGTGGCCGTTTACTTCGGGAACAACCAAGGGCACATCCGGATCCATCCGGAAGTGACTGGTATTATCAATCACCACACATCTTCTTTTGACCGCTTCCGGAGCCAGGACCTTCGAGACCTTTGCCCCCGCAGAGAAAAGCCCGATATTCATTCCTTCAAAAGATTCGGGAGCAGCCACTTCAACCGTATATTCATTCCCCCGGAAAGCCACCTTTTGTCCCGCGGTTCTTTCCGAAGCCAGAGGAAGAAAGCGATCTACTGGGAAATTGCTTTCCTCCAGAACCTTTATCATTTCCCGGCCTACCATGCCGGTGGCGCCCAGCACGCAAACATTATACTTTTTCGCCATCACTCCGCCTCCTATTCAGATGCAAAATTATAACACAATATGCTATAATTACAAAGTTTAACAGGAGGCAAAATATGCAAGACAAAATCAGATCCGAGCTTAAAGAGAGCATCGAGGTTAAAAATCAGGTTATTAAAAAAATTGTCCCACAGATTGAGCAGGCGGCCAGGTGGATCATCGAAGCCTTAAAAAAGGGAAATAAGGTCCTTCTGTTTGGAAACGGGGGTTCAGCGGCGGATGCCCAGCATATCGCCGCGGAACTTGTGGGACGCTACCGGAAAGATCGAAATGCGATGTCTGCGATTGCCCTCACTACCGATACTTCCATCTTAACCTCACTTTCGAATGATTATGGATTCGAAACCATCTTTGCCAAGCAGATAGAGGGACTGGCCAAATTTGGAGATATTGCCTTTGGGATCTCAACCTCTGGTAACTCACGTAATGTCTTGGAAGGACTGGAGAAAGCCAAGGGAATGGGCTGCAAAACCATTGGGCTCCTGGGCTGTGACGGCGGAAGAATTGCAGATGTGGTGGATCTCTCTATCGTGGTTCCCTGCCGATCGACTCCTCGCATCCAGGAATGTCACATTACTATCGGGCATATCCTCTGCAGCCTGATCGAACAGGAGATTTTTCCTCAGTGAACAAAGCGGTATTCCTGGACAGGGATGGAACTATCGTGGAGGATGTAGGATACATGAATACTCCGGAGCAGATCAAATTCATCCCGGGCGCAATTGAAGCCATAAAGATGTTAAATGAAGGTGGATACAAGGTGGTCATTATCAGTAACCAGGCTGGGGTTGCTCGGGGATTGATCACTGAAGACATGCTGCAAACCATTGACAAAACTCTTCACAAGTGGATCCTCCATGGCGGAGCGCATTTGGATGGTATCTATTATTGTCCCCATCATCCGGAACATGGAGTTTATCCCTACAAGCAAGTTTGCGAATGCCGAAAACCACATCCTGGGCTTATAAAAAGAGCACACCGCGATTTAAATATTAATCTTTCACAGTCTTACATGATTGGAGACAAAGCAAGCGATGTACAGGCCGGCAAAAACGCCGGCACCAAAACCGTTTTCGTTACGAGTGGGCGGGGAAAGGAAGAAAAAGAGAAATTAAAAATAAAGCCAGATCATGTTGCTGATAATCTTTTAGAAGCGGTGAAGTGGGTTTTAAAGCAATGAAAAAATACAAGCCTATTGATCTAAGTAAAATAAAAACCTATTCTGCCAAAAAGAGGAAAACCAAGGTTGAATTAAATTCCTTTGCCAAGCCAGCGGTTAAAGGCTCCTCATTTAAGAAATTTTACAATTCGCTTCCTAAATTTCTTGCCGTAAATTCCTTGGATGAAGTGGTCAAAGCCATCCTTTCTGCTCATAAAAAGAAAAGACCGGTGATCATTGGGATCGGCGCCCATGTTATCAAGGTTGGCTTGAATCCCCTGATCATCGATCTAATGAAAAAGAAAATCGTCATTCACGATTTTGAGATCGCCACCCTCGGAAGAACATCAGAAGACGTGGCGGAAGGGCTGGAGACCGGGATGTTCGGGATGGTAGAGGAAACTTTAAGAGATTTTAATCAAAGCATCAGCGTATCAGAATATAAGGACCCTAGAGGCATGGGATATGAGCTCGGAGAACGGCTGATCCAAATGAAAGCCCCACACCGAGAACTAAGCATTCTGGCAACTGGCGCAGAACTAGATATGCCGGTAACCGTGCATGTTGCTATCGGAACTGACACGGTCCATATGTCCCCACATGTTGATCCCGAAGCCTTGGGAAGCGCAACCTTTACCGATTTCCGTCTTTTTTCCTCCGTCATCTGCGATCTGGAAGGAGGAGTTTACTTGAACATCGG
>Ga0111227_1016_pt1 | contig 25982 bp, 22 predicted proteins | sample DeeMarSWOR152_54_FD_80391 | JGI IMG/M metagenome (GOLD analysis project Ga0111227, IMG submission 80391) | candidate division WOR-1 bacterium DG_54_3 | reverse complement strand
TCTTCGGCGGTTCACCCCGAATACAGAAGGGTTTTAAATACCTACGCCAAGGGCGCAGATATAACGGTCAAACAAATTCCGCATACCAAAGACGGGCTAACTGGTGAGGTGGGGCGTGTTGCGGGGGATGAAACAGCTTGCCTGATCCTTCGGCAGCCTAACTTCTTTGGTTGCATCGAGGAAGTAAGAGGCTTGGCAGAGAAGCTGCATGCAAAGGGGGCCTTATTTATTGTAAGCGCAGATCCTCTTTCCCTGGGGATTCTTAAGGCGCCCGGAGATTATGGAGCAGACATTGTGGTTGGCGAAGGGCAATCCCTAGGAAACCCTCAAGCTTTCGGAGGCCCCGGGCTTGGAATCTTTGCCGCCAAAAAGGAATTCGTGCGGCAGCTCCCGGGAAGAATTGTGGGGAAAACCGCGGACGCTGAAGGGAAAACAGGTTTTTGCCTAACCCTCCAGACCAGAGAACAACATATTCGGCGAGAACGAGCAACTTCAAACATCTGCAGCAACGAAGCCTTGGCAGCCTTGGCGGCAACGGTTTACTTGTCCGTCATGGGAAAAAGCGGGCTTAAAAAAGTGGCTGAACTTTGTCTTCAAAAAGCAAATTACCTGAAGAAGAAAATCCGCGATCTTCCCTCCGGCTCCTTGAGCTTCCCCGATACTCCCTCTTTCAAAGAGTTTGTAATAAAAACCAGCAAATCGGTCGGCCTTGAGCTAGGCCTGTTCTATCCTGATTTAAAAGGCCATCGACTGATTTGTGTAACCGAGCTTACAAAAAAAGAGGAAATGGATAAATTGACTGAAGAATTGCTTTCTTAACGAGGGATTATTCTTTCTTTCTTTTTCTCTTTCTCTTTATCGGGATCTTTGCTCTTTCCTTTTTAATTTTCTCCAGACGTTCAGCTTTCTTCTTTTCCGCTTCTTCCAGGGCTTTCTCCGCCACTTCTGCAGTTTGCTCTTCGGTTATTACTCTGGCTAAATCAACAATGTAATCATCAGGATCGATTCTCTGAATTCTAACCCCTTTGGCATACCTTCCCTGGGTTGAAATCCCAGAAGCCTTCTGCCGGCTCATGGTTCCCTTTGCCGTCACAAAAAGAAGCTCATCTTGGGAGCGAATGATTCTCATTCTTGCGACCCTGTCTTTTTCCCTCAGTTTGATAGCAATATGCCCTTTGCCACCTCGATTCTGCGCGCCAAATTCGGAAAGCTTCATGCGCTTACCGAACCCCCCCTGGGAAATAGCCAATAGATCTCCTTTTTCATCTACAATATCCATAGAAACCACCACATCCCCCCTCCCTAAACGAATCCCGCGGACCCCTGCCGCGGCCCGCCCCATGGGACGCACATCTTTTTCCCTAAAGCGTATCATAAGCCCTTTGCTGGTCACCAGAATTATTTCCTGCTTCCCATCGGTTTTGCGCACCCAACGCAGCTCATCCTCGTTCTTGAGTTTTATGGCAATAATCCCCGATCGCCGTATGTTGGCAAAGTCCTCCATCGCAACCTTTTTGGCCATCCCGTTCTTGGTGGCCATCATCAAATAGGTTTTCTTCTCAAAGGATTCAACCGGGACGGCAGCCGTTACCAGCTCTCCCTGCCCAACCTGTAGGATATTGGCGGCAGACTGCCCCTTCCCCACCCGGCTGGCCTCGGGGATATCGTAAACCTTCTGCTTAAAAACCCTCCCCCGGTTAGTGAAGAAAAGAATAAAGCTGTGGGTAGAAGCCACAAACAGGTTTTCAATTTGATCTTCCTCCCGCGTGGTCATTCCCATCACTCCCCGCCCACCCCGCATCTGTGCCTTAAAGGTTTTTACTGGCATCCTCTTTACATATCCGTCGCGGGTAATAAGAATAGCCACTTCTTGTTCAGGGATAAGCTCTTCAATCTCTATTTCTTTTGCTTCTGCGACTAGCAAGGTTTTCCGCGGGTCCCCGTATTTTTCTTTTACCTCCTGGAGCTCTTTCTTGACCACTCCCAGAATCTTCTTGCGGCTGGCTAAAAGTTCCTTTAGCTCTTTAATTGTTTTCACAAGTCGTTTATGCTCCTCCTCAATCTTAAGCCTTTCCAGCTGGGTCAAGCGCTGCAAGCGCATATCCAAGATGGCTTGGGCTTGGACCTGGGTAAGCTTAAACTTCTGCATCAGGCCCTTTCGGGCTTCGTCCGGATTTTTCGATTTTCGGATAAGCTTAATTACTGCATCAATGTTAGATACCGCAATAATTAAGCCCTCCAAAACATGCGCTTGTTCTTCGGCTTTACGCAGTTCAAATTTTGCCCGGCGGGTAACTACCTGCTCGCGATAATTAATATATTCCTGGATCATCTGCTTGAGGGTTAGGAGCTTGGGCTCTCCACCCACCAGCGCCACCAGGTTCACCCCATAGGTAATTTGCATCTTGGTGCGTTTATAAAGCTGATTAAGCACCACATCGTGGCTCACGTCTCTCTTTATCTCAATATAAATCCTCATTCCTTCGCGATCGGATTCGTCACGAAGATCCGAGATGCCAGCAATCTTTTTCTGCTTAACCTGCTCGGCGATCTCTTCGATCAATTCTGCTTTGTTCACCTGATATGGGATTTCTGTAACAATGATGGCTTCTTTGCCGCCTTTGGCCCTTTCAAATTCAACCCGTGCGCGCAGGGTGAGCAGCCCCCGGCCTGTTAGAAAAGCATCTCGAATCCCCTGTCTGCCGCAGATCAGCGCCCCGGTTGGAAAATCCGGGCCCTTCACCAATTCCATAAGCTCCTCGTCCGGAAGCTCCGGGTTTTCAATTAAGGCCTCTACCCCATCCACCACCTCTCCCAGGTTATGAGGAGGAATATTGGTGGCCATGCCGACCGCGATCCCAGAGGAGCCGTTCACCAACAGGTTTGGAAGTTTGGAGGGTAAGACCGAAGGCTCTTCCAGGGATTCATCGAAGTTTGGAACAAATTCAACCGTTTCCTTTTCGATGTCCGCCAGCATTTCTATGGCGGTCTTAGAAAGCCGCGCTTCCGTATAACGCATCGCGGCGGGAGGATCCCCGTCAACGCTTCCAAAATTCCCCTGTCCATCTATCAGGAGATAGCGCAAAGAAAAATCCTGCCCCATCCTGACCATGGCATCGTAGACCGCCATGTCACCATGGGGATGGTATTTACCCAGGCATTCACCAACAATCCTGGCTGATTTTTTATAGGGCTTGCCTGGCTGTAGCCCTAACTCATCCATAGCGTAAAGGATTCGGCGGTGAACTGGCTTTAACCCATCGCGGACATCTGGCAGGGCTCTTCCCACAATGACCGACATCGCATAGTCAATGTAGGAGGATTTCATCTCCTCTTCAATGGTCGTGGGAAGAACTTTTGTAGCTGCCTCTGGGGCTTGTGCCTTTTGCGGGGATTCTACTTCTTTCTTTTTTCTGGGCATCTTCCACTCCAAAAATCAATCGAATTATACATTAAATATCCAGTCTTTTCACTTCTTTGGCGTGTTTTTGGATAAATTCCCTGCGCGGCTCAACTTCGGTTCCCATGAGTACCTTAAAAATTTCATCTGCGACTTCTGCATCTTCAAGCGTCACCTTTAGGAGGGTTCTCGTTTTCGGGTCCATGGTTGTTTCCCAAAGCTGCTCGGGATTCATCTCTCCCAGGCCTTTATAGCGCTGAATATGTATTCCCTCTCTCCCGATCTCCTTAAGCCTCTTCTCCAGCTCCCTGTCGCTATAGACATAATAATGTGCTTTCCCCTTGGCAATGCGGTAAAGCGGAGGTTGGGCAATATATACATTCCCATATTCAATTAGTTCTCGCGCATAACGATAGAAAAAAGTAAGCAAAAGGGTGCGGATATGTGATCCGTCCACATCCGCATCGGTCATGAGAACAATCTTATGGTATCTTAGCCTCTTTAAAAGCTCCTCTACCGAAAGCTCCTCTTCTTTGTCTCCATCCCCATCCCCTCGCAAACCCGTAACCACACCCGGTCCGATGGCGGTAATCATGGTGCGGATTTCATTGTTGGCCAAAATTTTGTCCAGTCGCGCTTTTTCGACGTTTAATATTTTTCCCCGCAGCGGAAGAATCGCCTGGAACCTGCGGTCTCTCCCCTGCTTGGCACTGCCACCCGCGGAATCACCCTCAACCAGGAACAGTTCGCACCTTGCCGGGTCGGACTCTGTGCAGTCGGCAAGTTTCCCGGGAAGCATCGCGGTCTCCAGCGCCGATTTTTTCCTTTCGAGCTCCTGCGCCTTCCGGGCGGCGGTTCTGACCCGCAATGCCACTAAAGACTTCTCAATAATCGCTCTGGCAACCGCGGGGTTTTTCTCCAAAAAGGCGGTCAAGCCATCGATCACGATCGAATCCACCAAGCCCTTTACTTCGCTGTTGCCAAGCTTGGTTTTAGTCTGCCCCTCAAACTGGGGGCTGGGGATTCTTAGGTTAATAACTGCGGTTAGCCCTTCTCTCACGTCTTCTCCTGAAAAAACCTCGGCCTCCTTTGTCATCTCATTCTTGCGGGCGTAATTGTTTATGGCCCGGGTTAAGGCGGATTTAAATCCGATAAGGTGGGTTCCTCCCTCCCGGGTTCGGATGCAGTTTACATAAGAAAAGATGTTCTCATCGTAATACTCCTTGCAATGCTGCATGGCCACTTCTACGAAAATCTTTTCCTCTTCCTGAGAGATGTAAATTGGGGATGAATAGACCCCTTCCTTCTTGCGGTTCAAGTATTCGACAAACTGAATCGCTCCCCCTTCATAATAATAGCTCTCGGTTTGGCCGGACCTTTCGTCATTAAATTTTACCTTAAGCCCTTTAGTGAGAAAGGCAACCTCCTGCAGGCGGTGTTTGACGGTGTCAAAGTCAAAGCTTGTGTCGCCAAAAATTTCCTTATCCGGCATAAAAGTAATGATTGTCCCGGTTTCCTTCTCCTTGGCCTTTGTGATTTTTTCTTTCTCGGGCTTTCCTCGATCATATCTCTGAAAATAAGTTTTGCCTTCCCGCTCGATTTCTGCCTCCATCCATTCTGAAAGGGCGTTTACCACTGAGACCCCCACCCCATGCAAGCCGCCCGAGACCTTATAAACGGTATCGCCAAATTTCCCTCCCGCATGCAGGGTTGTGAGCACAACTTCAACCGCCGGGCGCTTAGTCTCTGGATGGATATCAAAGGGAATCCCCCGCCCGTTGTCCTGAATGGTTACCGAATTCCCCTTATGGATAATTACTTCTACTGTGTCACAATGCCCGGCCAGCGCCTCGTCCACGCTATTATCGACCACTTCGTAAATTAAATGGTGTAAGCCCGTCTTCCCGGTAGAGCCGATGTACATAGCCGGCCTTTTACGGACGGCCTCAATCCCTCCTAAAATCTTTATTTTGGAGGCGTCATAGGCGGCGGATGGCTTTGTTTCCTTCTTCTTTGCCATGTTACCCTCCCGACCTAAATTTTATGTCTCGGATGGCTTCCTCTCCGGCTTGCTCATTAAATTTTTTTATGATCTTTCCTTTAAGAAAAGTAAGCTCGTGCGCCCAGGCGGCACTTCGGGCCACAACATAAAGAGTGCGATTCCGTATTTTAACGGCCTCGGTCTGCTTCCCTACCCTTTCGTCTACCACCATCTTCCACAAAGATAATAGCCCGCAGGTCTTGATGGTTCTACCCGCACCTGCCCCCATCTCATTTAAAATCTCAGCAAGTTTTTTTGTCACAAGGTCGCTTCCTGCGTGCGGATCGGCATTACAATATAGAGGTAGTCCTCTTTTTCTTCCTGCTTGATGCTTCCCGGGCCCAGGGCTTCGGTAAGTTCGATAACCACTCTTTCCGTGTCCACGACCTTGAGCATATCCATAATTAAGCGGATATTGAAAGCAATTTGGGCCTTCCTTTCTCCCTTAATTTCTGCCTCCACCACCTCATCAATGGTCCCCACATCTGGAGTGCTGGCGGCCAAATGAAGATTGTCCCCCTTAATCTCAAAACGAACAATATTGGCCGATCCGGCTGCGATTACCGCCGCCCTTTCAGCCGCCTCTAAAAAGGCTCTGCGCCTTACTAGAATCTTCGTGGCGCTTTTTTTAGGAACTACCTGTTTATAGTCCGGGAACTGCCCTTGTATTAACCTTGAAACCAAATAAATCTCTCGATACTTAAAGGCTATCTGATCGGAAGAGACGGTTACTTTAAGCTCCCCTTCTCCCTCCTCTAACTCAAGAATCCGAACTAGCTCCTGCAGCGTTTTCCCGGGGATTATTACGCTTATGCCTTCGCCTCCGGCGATCTTTGCTTTTTCCCCGCATTTTGCCAAGCGATACCCATCCGTAGCTACCATCCTGATGTTCGATGTTTCCCCTCCCAGCGAACTTTTCCCAACCTCGAGCAGGACTCCGGTTAAAATATACTTTTCCTCGCTCGCTGAAACCGCAAATATTGTTTTTTTGACCAAAGAAATAAAAACTTTTGGGTCTATTTCAAATGCTTTCCCCCCCTTGACCTTTGGCAGGACTGGAAATTCATCTGGCGGCAAAGTGTGCACATTGAAAAAGGATTGCTCATAAATAATCCTAATAATCCCTTTCTCCGAAAGTTTAAAATAAACCCTCTTATCCGGAAGCTTTGAAACAATCCCCCCCAGTGTTTTGGCTGGAAGCAACACGGCTCCTTCTTTATTGACCTTGGCTTTAATCCCCAGCTCGACCCCCATCTCAAGATTATTGGCCGAGATTTTCAATCCGCTCTTTTCTGCCTCAAACAATATGTTTCCTATAATAGGCAGCGTACTCCGCGTGGTTACTATTTTTTCAACTGCAGATACTCCATTTTGTAATTCCTTTTTTTCACAAGTAAAATCCATTATTATCCTCCTTCTTTTTCAAAAACAAATTATCTTGCTCAATAGCGATGCTTTTCCAGATCTTAACAGCCCCTAATATTATAATATATTTTTATTAGTAGTTGTAGGGGCTGTTAAGATGTTGACAAGTCAAATTTTTCTTTTTATGAAACCAAAAGAAAGCAAGCTTTTCCACAGCAAGCGTGGATGAAAAGTGAATAAAAATTTATCCGGTTTTCTTTCCACAGGTCAAGGAGCATAAGTCTTCAATTTCTGGGCGATGATCTTTACGGCTTCTTGCGTGCTAGGATCGCTTTTCATGAGAGATTTAATTTTCTCGTAGGCATGAAGGACGGTGGTATGATCCCTCCCTCCAAATTCTTCTCCAATTTTGGGAAGGGAGGAGGCCGTTAGCTCTCGGGCCAAATACATGGCGATTTGCCGGGCAATGGCGATTTCTTTGGTCCTAATTTTTGCAGACATATCATCAAGTTTAACGCTGTAGTATTCAGCCGCGACCTTTTTGATCAAGTCGATGGATAGATTGGATTTATTTCTCTGTGGCTCAAGAATGTCCTTTAAAACTTGATCAACCAGGGGGATGGAAATTTCGCTGGCGTTCAATGAAGCAAAGGCGACTACGCGAATAAGGGCGCCTTCAAGCTCTCTGATGTTTGAGAGGATCTTGCTAGCGATATAAGAGAGAATCTCATTCGGAACAAGGAGCTCGCTCAATTCGGCTTTTTTCTGGAGAATGGCGATGCGGGTCTCGAAATCCGGGGCCTGAATATCCGCCGTTAGTCCCCAACCGAAACGCGAACGCAGTCTTTCCTCAAGGGTTGGAATTTCTTTGGGGGGCCGATCGGAGCTTACCACAATCTGTTTGCCCGCTTCATATAAAGCATTAAAGGTATGGAAGAACTCCTCCTGGGTTCTTTCTTTGCCCGCAAGAAATTGAACATCGTCCACCAAAAGAATATCAATGCTTCGGTATTTGTTTCTAAAATGTAAGGTTTTGTCGTCGCGAATGGAGCCGATTAATTCGTTGGTAAAGGTTTCTGAAGTAATATAAAGGGTTTTTACCCTGGGATTGAAAGACGATACATGGTGACCGATAGCTTGCATGAGGTGGGTTTTGCCCAGGCCTACTCCACCGTAAAGAAAAAGTGGATTATAGGCTTTAGCCGGCGCTTCGGCCACCGCCAGTGCCGCAGCATGGGCAAAGCGGTTTCCATGACCCACCACAAAATTATCAAAAGTATAGCGGGGATTCAAATATGGAGAGAGGGTAAGCTTGGTTTTTTCTGAGGAGACGGAAGCCTGTTCAAGCAAGGGAGTTGAGAAAAGCTCTTTGGGACCGACCACAAATTCAACCACTGAAATTTCTTGCGAAAGCAAGCGGATCTCTTGCTCCAGAAGTGTGATACAATGTTTTGATAGCCAATCCTTAACTAAGTCATTTGGCACAGCAATTTGAAGCTTATTTTCAACGATAGAAAGCGGCTTGGTTGAAGAGATTAGGGCTTCGTAGATTGGCTTGTTTAAGCTTTTTTCCAAAGAGGGGATTAAATTATTCCATAAAGAGTTTAGGTTTTGTTCAGAATTCATGTTGACTTATCCACAATCAGTCTAATAAATTTAATCGGCAATAAATAATGCTAAAATATGCCCAAAATATAAATTAATATTATGCTAAAAACCAAGCTTATCCACACGATATCCACAACCAATCAACAACGTGGATAAGGATAATTTTAGGATTTGATTATAACAGATATATCAAGCAAATGCAAGTGGATTTTTTTATATAATTTTGATCTGTAAACAGCTTAATAATTAGGCCATGGTTTTCCTGGGCAGGGAAAAGGACCACGCCCAGGGTTGACAGCTTTATTCACAACCAGTATAATTAAAAATTGTTTAGAGCGGAAAGAAAGGACGGAAAAAATGGTAAAGAGAACCTTTCAGCCTCATTTTCGTCGACGGAAAAGGAAACATGGTTTTCTGTCAAGAAAGAAGACAGGGGGCGGACGGGGTGTATTACAAAATAGGAGACGAAAAGGGAGAAAGAGACTTGCCCCGTAGAAGAGAGCGCCTATCGAGCGAACGAGAGATAAAAGAAACCCTGAAATCAAGACAGCACGTAAGCAAAGGGCCCCTACTCTCTCTTGTTGCCAGAGAAAATTCTAGGTCAATCACAAGGGTTGCTGTAATTACTCCGAAAAGCATGGGCAAGGCAACAAAAAGGAACAGGCTGCGTAGAATTTTTATTGAGGCATTTAGCAAAATTAGGCATAAAATCAGTAAAAATGTTGATTTAGTTGTTTTTCCAGGTCGGGATGCGATCAATGCGCCGTTTAAAATTGTTATAAATAACCTCGAGGATGGATTAGGGAAATGCCAGATTTTGGAAAATGTTGAAAATTATTAAATATTTGCTGTTATTATACAGAAAACTGCGAATATCACCGTGCGGGTGTCGGTATTACCCAAGCTGTTCTTATTATGCTGAGGAAGCCATTGCCAAGCACGGTTTGTTAAAAGGCATTTTTTTGTCATTAAAACGCCTAATTCGCTGTAATCAGTGGTTTGCAGGAGGGTTTGACCCTGTTCCATGATTTAACTTTAAAATTTGGCCATTATATGCCAAAAATCAATTATTAGCTTATGTTTCACGTGAAACATTTTGGCAGATAGGAAAAGGGAGAAATAATCATGCAGTTTATGTCTAATATTATGCTGGACGCCTTAAGGTTCTTTGCTGTTTTTGGTGGGTACGGATGGGGGATAGTTTGGCTAACGATTGCGGTTAATTTAGCGCTTTATCCTCTGACCCTGTCCTCGGTCAAGTCGATGGGCGCCATGCAAAGAATGCAGCCAAAAATGAAGGAGCTACAAAAGAAATATAAAGATAAACCGCAGGAACTTCAAAAGGCCACTATGGATCTTTATAAGTCTGAAGGAGTAAATCCGCTGGGGGGGTGTCTTCCAGTTATCTTAAAAATACCGTTTTTTCTAGCTTTGTTTTGGGCTTTCTATAGCACGGCTTTTTTGAGCATAGCTTCAGACCCTGCCAATAACACCAGCTTTCTTTGGGTAAGTGGTCGTGTGCCAGAGGCGGCTTTCCAGTCGCAGCCCTTGGTTCGCAAGCTTGAGAAGGCTAAGTTAATCATTATTGATAAAAAGGCAAGTCAGCGATCAGGCGCAAATCAATATGTTTGGGATGCTGTTTTAAAAGTGAACGATAGGCTACTTAATGACATACTAAAAACGGCAAAGCAAAGTAACGACGAAGACATAAAGCGTGTAAAAGAGGAGCTTAGCCCTGTTATTGGGGGATTAACAGATGTGGAGGCAGGGAAAATAGTAAAGGCCTGGAACGAAACCAACAGCCTCGGGAAGCCCGATCGGATTAATACTCCTTTTGGGAGAATCTCTATACTTGCATTACTTGTTGGAATAACAACTTATTTGATGCAGAAGAGCATGCCTGGGGCTGGCGGCCAACAAGCTCAAATGATGACTTTATTCATGCCGGTTTTCATAGTTTTCATTTGTTGGAATTTCCCTGTAGGGGTTCAGCTTTACTGGCTGGTATCTAACTTTGTGGGTGCTGTTCAGCAGTTTTATATTTTAAAGAAACCAAAACGAATGTCAAGAAAGAAGGGGGTGGCAAAATGAAGCGAATTAAAATGAAAGGGAAATCCGTGGATGAGGCTGTAAGTGCGGCTTTAAAAGTTTTAGGCGGAGACCGGGACAAGGCAAGGGTTGTAGTTATTTCGGAAGGGAAACCCAGCATGTTAGGGGTGATTGGTGGTGAGGAGGCGGAGGTTGAGGTTTCGTTAAGGGAAGGCTTGGTTGAGGACGCAAAACACTTGCTACAGGAAATATTAGATAAAATGGCTTTTATAGCAGTAGCGGATGCATATGAAGCTGAGGGCGGGGTTGAGATCAATATTAGGGGTGATGACATGGGGAGGATAATCGGCAAGGAAGGAGCAACGCTTAAGGCCTTAGAAATTTTGGTTAGGACAATTTTGGGTAGATTATATGGGGAGCGAGTACAGATTAGCATCGATGCAGGAGAGTATAAACTAAAAAGGAAGAAAGCATTAGAGCGATTGGCAAGAGAGGCGGCAGATGAGGTAGTAAAGACCGGGAAAGAAAAGGTCCTGCCTCATATGCCGGCAGGGGACCGGAGGATCATACATCTCTTTTTGCAGAACATGAATGAGGTAACCACCTTCAGCAAGGGTGAGGGAAGGGAGCGGCGACTTATTATTGCACCACATCAATAGATATGTTTCACGTGAAACATCCTCAGGAAGAAACCATTGCTGCGATAGCTACGCCATTAGGAATTGGTGGGGTGGGGGTCATACGCGTTAGCGGGGCGGAAGCGGAGCCGGTGTTAAGGCGTCTTTTTGTTTCTTCCAATGGGGCAGAAATGGAAAGCCATAGGATGCTGCACGGCTGGCTAATCGAGCCAAAAACTAGGGAGAAGATAGATGAGGTTATGGCTTGTTTTATGCAATCACCAAAGAGCTATACGGGGGAGAATGTAGTTGAGTTTTACTGTCATGGCGGCATGGCAATCATCCAGAAGATCCTTAGCTTGGTTCTCGAATCAGGGGCGCGGTTAGCGAAAAAAGGCGAGTTTACGAAGCGGGCTTTTCTAAATCGCAAAATCGATTTAGCCCAGGCAGAAGGTGTTTTAGATTTGGTATCGGCCAGGACAGCTGAGGGAGCAGGCTTTGCCATTGCTCAGCTAGAGGGCAAGTTTTCAAGGATTGTAAGCGGCCTTAGGGACAGGCTTGTTATGATGTTGGCGGAGTTGGAGGCCATGATTGATTTCCCCGAAGATCTGACTGAGCTGGATTATAATGGTTTTATAGGAGGAATAGATGGTTTTGTAGAGGAGATTGACAGGCTATTGGACTCTGCGGTTTCGGGTAGGGTATATCGAGCGGGGCTGCCCACAGTTATTATCGGGAAACCGAATGTGGGAAAATCAAGTTTGTTAAATGCGTTATTGGAAGAGGAGAGGGCGATCGTAACAGATATGCCGGGGACAACGCGAGATGCGATTGAGGAGACCATCAGCCTTCATGGATTACCGCTGCGGATAATCGACACGGCTGGCATTCGCCATCCAAAAGATAGGGTTGAGGAATTTGGGGTGGAGAGAACGGAGAGGGAGCTTAGCGAAGCCGATTTGGCGCTGGTTGTGCTTGATGTCTCAAACGGGCTGGAGGAGCTTGATAAATTAGTATTAAAGATGGCTCGGGGGAAACATATAGTGATTGTTTTAAACAAGATTGATTTGGGGATAATTGTAAACCTGGAGGAGCTGAGAGGCTTGACGAGTGGAGCTCCAATATTCAGGACATCAGCGTTAAAGGGGGAGGGGATTGGTTGCCTTAAACAAGGGATTTTTGAATATATATTGTCTAATGTTTTAAATCCCGTCAAAGATGCAATTGCCATTAATTCAAGACATAGGGAGTGTTTGCTTGCGGCAAGGAAAAGTCTTTTGCTAGCAAGCGAAAGCTTAGGCAAGAATCTTCCAGCTGATTTAATCGCGATTGATGTAAAGGGAGCAATTGTTGCATTGGGAGAAGTCACAGGCGAGCTGGTTTCTGAAGAAGTAATCAATGCTGTCTTTGAACGGTTTTGTGTTGGAAAATAACCCTGTGGATAAGGAGTGTGGATAACTTATGGCAGTGATAATCGATGGCAGAAGTATTGCAAAGGGGATAAGGGGTGGAGTGGCTGGTGAAGTAAAAAACTTAAAAGAGAAGCATGGGGTAGTGCCCAAGCTTTGTGTGGTTCTAGTAGGGGAGAATCCTGCATCACAGATTTATGTTCGAGGAAAAGAAAAGGCTTGTGCTGAAGCAGAAATATCGTCGGAGACTCGCCGGATTCCCTCGTCAATCAAGGAAAAGCAGCTGATAGATTTAATAAGGAAATTAAACAAGGACAAATCCGTCCATGGGATATTGGTGCAGCTTCCGTTGCCAAAAGAATTGGACACGGTTAAAATTCTAAACGAAATATTACCGGAAAAAGATGTGGATGGACTTCACCCTTTAAACATGGGAAAGCTACTAAAAGGGGAGGGCCCGCTATTTATTCCATGTACTCCCCAAGGCATAATTGAACTAATATTATCCACAGGCACTGAGATCAAGGGGAAGGAGGCGGTTGTTGTCGGAAGGAGCAATATCGTTGGTAAGCCGGTATCCATTTTACTGCTTGAGCGGCATGCAACTTTGACTATCTGTCATTCGCGCACGCGGGATCTGGGTGAAGTGACACGGAGGGCAGATATTCTTGTGGCGGCGGTTGGCAGTCCTCAGATTATTCGAGGCGATATGGTCAAGGAAGGGGCGTTAGTTGTTGATGTGGGCGTGAATAGGGTGGGGGAGAAGCTGGTGGGTGATGTAGATTTTGAATCGGCTAAAAGCCGGGCGGCCTTTATCACGCCGGTGCCAGGGGGAGTTGGACCGATGACCATAGCTATGCTTCTTAAGAATACTCTTTTGGCTGCACAGCGGGGGATGGCTAAATAGCTCTTGCTTATTGATGAAAGATCCTTATTACGTCGTTTATTGTCAGAATCGCGATCAAACCCAGAAGCACAAATAGCCCCACATAGTGTATTTTGTTTTCTTTTTCGATATCAAGAGGCTTTCTTCGGATAAGTTCCACAAGAACAAAAAAGAGCCGGCCGCCGTCAAGGGCGGGGATGGGGAGCAGATTTATAATGGCAATATTTACACTGAAGAAAGCCAGGAAGCTAAGTAGAGAGAGGAATCCATGGTGTGCATACTGTCCGGTTATTTGGGCGATTCCGACCGGCCCAGCTAAGTCACCGATAGAGAGCTTACCGACTAAGAGACGGCCAAGAAGGACAAGGATTAAAAGAATTAAACCGGCGGTTTCTCTGAGACCATAGTAAATGGCACTAAATATACCTGCTTTTTCATAAACTGGTTTTAAGGAAAAACCGATCAATCCAATTTTTAAGCGCTTATTGTATGTGGGGGTAGCCTTGAGAGATAAATGGCGGCCATTGCGCTGGATGCCCAGAAGGAGTTCCTTGTCTGCGCTTTGATGTATCACAGCTATCGCTTCTTCTGGTTTGTCATAAACCTTACCATTAATGGAAACCAGCTGGTCGCCGCTCTGCAATCCGATTTTTGCTGCCTCGGATCCGGGGTTAATAGTAGAAATCACATTTGAAATTCCAACAGGAACACCGGCGAACATGAAAACAAGAGAAAAAATTGTAAAGCCCAACAAAAGATTCATCATTGGCCCGGCAAAGATCGATTTAAATTTTTGGCCAACGCTTTTATTATAATATTTTTCATTTTCCGGGGTTTCTTTTTCCTGGGGGTCCTCTGTGTCAATGCCCGCGATTTTTACATAGCCTAAAATTGGAAGAATATTAAGCTTATAATTTGTGTTATTGTGTCTGAGCGAGAAAAGGGTGGGGCCAAAGCCAATCCCGAATTCATGCACGCGGATGCCGGCTCTTTTGGCAAAATAAAGATGGCCGGCCTCGTGCACGACCGTGATAACCGAAAAAACAAAAATGAATGAAATAATGGTTAAGAACATGCGTGTTCGACCTCCTCCGCGAGCTTGAGTGCTTGGTAACCATCTTCAGCAGTGGCTTTTGGTCTCGACCCTGATTTTATGGCTTTGACAAAATCTGAGAGCTCCGCCGAGAGCTGGTCGTAGGTGCGCGTAAAATGAACGCTGGGAATGTGGTGGTGCATATAGCGGATATAAACCCTTTTATTTAGTAGGTCTGCTTCGATTAGGCAGCGTTCTGTGGTTACCGTTATTTTTCTTGTTTTTATGCCAAAAACTCTATCTGCCTCAACTTTAGCTATGATGCCTGAATGAAAATATATCATGGCCGTAGCTCGGTCGAACTGTTGGCCCTTCAGCTTGCTCCCCTCCGCTTTTAGGCTCTCAATTTTATCCTTGGGCAGAAGGCTGAGTAGAAGGTCGAGATCATGGACCATCATGTCCTGGATAACATTTGCATCAGTAATCCTCTCCGGGAAAGGGCTGAAGCGTTTCATGTGAATGCCTATGATTTTTTCTTTCCGCATCAGCTTGCAAAGCTCCTGGAAGGCAGGGTTGAATCTCTCAATTAGCCCAACCGCCAGGACCAGATTCTTTGCTTTTGCATAATCCGCCAATTTTTTTGCTTCTTCGGAAGTTTTGGCAAGGGGTTTTTCAATTAAGAGATGCTTGCCCATGCTCAGGCATTCCAATCCGATTTCAAAATGAGTTTCAGATGGCGTAACAATTGAGATTGCCTCAACCAGGGGAAGCATTTCTTTATAATTTTTAAAAATATTTGCTCCAAATCGAATTCCGATTTCGCGGGCCCGCTCTTGATTGAGATCCGTGACTGCAAATAGTTTTGCGCCGGGGAGGGTAGAACAAATCCGGGCATGATGTTCACCCATCGCGCCTACGCCAACTATCCCGATTTTTAAACCACGACCCTTTTTCATTGTTTATAGAATTCTTTTATGGCAGCGCAAACTTGTTCGATTTCTTTTGCCTCAAGCTCTGGGAAAACGGGGAGGGAGAGAACCTCATTTTGGGCGGATTCACTTTCCGGGAAATCTCCGGGCTTGTGTCCCAGAGATTCAAAGGCCTTCTGGAGATGTAACGAGAGCGGGTAATAAACCATGGCTCCAATTCCCTTAACTCTTAAAAATTCATAAAGCGCATCTCGTTCTTTGACTCTTATTGTAAATTGGTTGAAGACATGCTTGGCGGAAGGGAGCTCGTAAGGGAGGGTGAGTTGGGCTAGCTCTTTGAGTCCTTTTTGGTAAAGACCAGCATTTTTCCTTCTAGAACGCGAAAAATCGCCCAAATATTGTAATTTTATGCTAAGAATTGTGGCTTGGAGCTCATCCAATCGGCTATTGTAACCAATTATATCATAATGATAGGTTTTCCGGCTGCCATGTCCTCTGAGGGCCATAATCGATACGGCTATTTTTTCGTTATCGGTTATAACCATGCCTCCGTCCCCAAAGCAGCCTAGATTTTTGGTAGGGAAGAAGGAAAAGCATCCGGCTTCGCCAAAGGAGCCAACTTTTGCATTATTATACTCAGCGCCTATGGCCTGAGCGCAATCCTCAATTACCGCCAGATCGTTTTTCCTGGCGATCTGCATGATTTGGTCCATTTCGCAGGCCTGGCCATAAAGATGTATGGGTAGGATTGCCTTGGTTTTCTTGGTTATGCTTTTTTCGATAAGGGAAGGGTCTATATTGTAGGTTTTTGGCTCTATATCGACAAATACTGGATTAGCACCGCAGTAGGCAATGGCCTCAGCCGTGGCGACAAAGGTAAATGGGGAGGTTATTACCTCATCCCCCGGTTTTACGCCGCAGGCCCGAAGCGCCAGATGCAAGGCGTCGGTTCCGGAAGCCACGCCAATGGCATGGGCAACCCCGCAATATGAGGCAATTTCTTTTTCCAGGGAGCAAACGCTTTCGCCCAGAATAAATCTTCCAGATTTAATGACTCGTTCGATGGCGGCGTCAAGCTCTTGTTTTACTGCTTGATTTTGCCTGGTGATATCAAAAAAGGGCACGCTCATAACAAGAAGCTATTATAGCATTTTTTGTGGACTATCGGAAGAGAAAAGATTAATTTAGGGTTCCACGGCACTTAGAATGGCTTGCGCGCATTTGGAGATAACCCCTGGTGATCCAAGCTTGTTTTTTAGTTTTACAAAAGATGCTTTCATTTTTTCACGGCGGGCAGGGCTTTTCAAGATTGAGATTGCTTCTGCCGCAATTTTTTCGGGGTTTGCTTGATCCATGACTAACTCCGGAACCACCTTCTCTTCCAGCAAGAGATTGGGCATGCTGAAGAAGGGCAGCTTCTCTCCAATCTTCAATATATATTTCCCGACTAAATAGGTGAGAGGAGAGAGCTTATAGACCATGATATTTGGCGTGCCGAGAATGGAGGCTTCCAAATTAATGGTCCCAGATGTGCAGAGCGCCAGGTCTGAAACGGAAAGGATCTCATAGGTATGACCCACAATTGCTTTGGGCCGAAAATCGCAGATCAAGCCAAAGATCTCTTTGATCATATTGGTGGAGGCTGCCGGGATCAAAAACCGCGCTTCCGGGATTTCTTGGCTGATTATTTCTCCGGCTTTCAGGAGAAGAGGGAAGAGTCCTTTGATTTCTTGGGTTCGGCTTCCGGGGCAAAGACTGATGACCGGCCCGGCCTCCATGCCCAGAAGCTGTTTTTTGGCGGATCCCTTGTTCAACGGGGGTTTTACAATGTCCAGTAAGGGATGTCCAAAGTAGGCCACCTTTCCTCCGGCCAATTTATAAACCTCATTCTCTTTTTCAAAGATGGCAAGGATCAAATCAAGGGTTACTGCCACTTTCTTTATCCCGCGGGACGATCCCCACAACCATTCTTGAGGGGCGATGTAATATATGGTTTTAATTCCGAGTTTTTTTGCCGCTTTAGCCAGGGGCATGTTGATTCCTTGCGAATCAACCAGCAAAAGCAGATCCGGCCTTTCCTTTTTCATTAAGCGGATCATCTTCAGGTAAGTTATATAGATTGGGAAAAAATTGGGTAAGGCTTCGAAGATCCCGATGGTCCCGCGCTGGCTGATATCAAGTTTTACATCCACCCCTTCCGCCAAGAGCTTTTCAGAGCCCATGCCAAAAAAATAAATATTCGGGTCAAGCTTCTTAAGCTCCCGAACTAAAAAGGTTCCATGGGCGTCGCCGGAAACTTCTCCGGCAGAGATCATGATTTTTTTCATATGCCTAACTCTGGAATTTCTGGAATAAGAAGCTCTTCGGCTTCTTTTTCAAGGGCAGTTTTTTTGCTGATCCCGCGCTTGCTTTCCTCTTCCAGAAAGCGAACAATTTCTTCAAGCTCTGGCAGGGGCTTCAATCTCTTCTTGATTTCTTTTGCCGCCTGTGAAATATTGTGACCGGATTCATAAATTAACTTAAAGGCCTTCTTGATTTCGGCAATGGCAGCATTCGAGACCCCGCGTCGCTGGAGTCCAATCGAGTTGATGCCCCTTACCTGAGAAGGGTTCCCTTCCACCAGCATGAAGGGAGGAACATCTTGGACAATTTTCGATTGGGCACCAACCATGGTAAGTCGCCCGATGCGTACATATTGATGGATTCCGGCTAAACCACCTATGATAACCTGGTCAGAGATCTCGGCATAGCCGGCCAGGCCAACGTAACCCCCCACCACTACTTGATTGCCGATGCGGCAGTTATGAGGAACGTGGGCATGTACCATGATAAAATTTTCATCGCCAATAGTGGTCTTGCCTTCCTTGCCTGAGGGGAGGTGGATCGTAACGAATTCTCGAATAATATTTTTATCGCCAATAATTATTTCTCCTCTTTCCCCCTTGTATTTGACATCCTGGGGCGGGGCGCCGATGCATACTCCTTGATGGATTTGGTTCCCTTGGCCGATGGTGGTCCAGCGCGCGATCAGAGAATGCGGGCCAATCTCGGTCTCGTCCCCGATCCTTACCTCCGGGCCGATTACGGTATATGCCCCAATTTTTACGTTTTTGCCAAGTGAGGCGGTGCGATGAATGGTGGCGGTGGGGTGAATGATAGTGCCGTCCCCATCTCTTTCTGCAAGGGAGAACATAAACTCTCCCTCTACGACCTCCTCATTATTAACCGTCGCTTTTCCACGCATTTTTCCGATATTCCCTCGGGACCAAAGGGTTTCGACTTCGAGGCGGAGCTGATCTCCAGGGACAACTGGCTTGCGGAATCGAACGTTATCAATTCCCGCGAAATAGACCAATTTGCCTTCGTTTGAGGGAACCCGCAGCGCCATGACCACTCCTACCTGCGCCAGGGCTTCCACAATTAGAACGCCGGGCATGATCGGGTGGCCTGGAAAATGGCCATGAAAAAAGGGTTCATTCATGGTCACGTTTTTAATCGCCACCGCTCGTTTCCCCTCTTCCAACTCGATTATTCGATCAATTAGAAGAAGGGGGTAGCGGTGAGGAACCAGCTTCATAATTTCTTTGATGTCTAGTTCGGTCATGATATTGCTTTCCTCCTTACTTGCCCGCTTTCTCCGCTTGGCGGAGAAGACGAGCGAGCTCGATGTTTAGCGTATGTCCCGATTTGATGGCCTTTACCTCTGCTAAAAGTGGCCTGCCCAAAAGGGCTAGATCTCCGATTAAGTCTAAAATTTTATGCCTTACTAACTCATCCGGGAAGCGGGGGGTATTTATGTAGCCGTCCTTCCCCAGAACAAGTGCGTTTTCAAAAGAAGCCCCCAAAGCGAGCCCTTGTGCCTTCAATATCTCGTATTCCTCAATATACCCAAAGGTCCGCGCCGGGGCAATCTCTTTTTTAAAATCTACTTTTTGAGGATCAAAAGAGAAGCGTTGTTCCCCAGCTCCAGGAAAGTCTACCACAAAATCAACTTTAAATCCACGATAGGGAAGCGCCTCGAGGGAGGCCTCCCCCTCAAAGACTTTAATTGGTTTTCCCAAAATTAAGAAGTTTTTGAGTTCATTTTGCTCGATCAGGCCGGCTAATTCAAGTGCTTCTGCATAGGGAAGGGAGCTTCCATCCAGGGCCGGGAGCTCTCCCCCTCTTACCTCAATCTCAAGGTTATCGACCCCCAAGCCATAAGCCGCCGAGAGGAGGTGTTCGATGACGGCAATCTCATCCAGGGTGGTTCCCCGCTGGGTCTCCTTAATATAATCCACCAGAGCTGGGATCCTTTTTTCCTCTTTAATAAAGCAAATTCCGGTATTGGGTGGGGCAGGAGAAAAGAGAAGAGTGGTTTCTTCGCCGGAATGAAGGCCAATGCCGGAAAGTTGAAAAGGTTTGCTGATGGTCTTCTGCTTCACCTGGGCTCTGGCTCCTTGATGGGGACGTTTTCTTTGTCCCCATAAAGCTTGTAGCGGCTGCGGATCGCTTCTTCTTTGATTTTAGTTCCATTTTTTCCATAAACCGTGCGTACCACTTCGGTTCTGAAAGCAATGTCGTTTTCAATTACCGAGCTAAGCGGCATGGGAGCGAATTCCCCGGAAGGGGACTGACCCAGAACCTTAGCCGAAGAGAAGTTAACCTTTCTGCCAGTCGGGGTTCCATAGATTCTAAAGGAGAGCTTGCGGTCGGTTGCCATGGATTTGAGCAGGATGGGATGCGGGGAATCGTTCTCGAATTTAAAGTCGACCTGTTCTGGATATACCGCGGCATCCCGGCCGAGGGGATAGATGTTAAAGTAAAAGGAATGATTTCTACGCTCAAGTATTTTAAGGTCCGCCAGAGAAACGGCATTGTATAAAGTGGTGGCAATCTGACAGGAGCCTCCACCCAGAAGCGGGACAAGCTCGCCTTTAATAATGACAAATGCCTCTTTAAAGCCCTGCTCTTCGGTGACGTCTCCCAGGATCTCGGCCACCGAAAAGCTTTCGCCAGGCATAAGTATGGTTCCATCGATCCAGGAAGAAACTAGTTTTATATTGTGAATGCGGTTGGGGGAGTCGTGTTTTCCATAATAGGTAGTGTAGGCAGAAAGGCGGTGAACAGGAGGATATGCCCGGAGTTCTTCTTCCGTAATCTTTGGACGGTGATAATCGATATGCAGCGAGAAGGTTGTTTCTCCACGGTGGAGAGCTGCCTTAAAGGCTTCTAGGTTGCTAGCTACCTTTACTTCTTTTCCCAGCTCTTCTGGCTCAATATGGTAGCCTCCGGTTTTTTCATTAATGACTATGGAGGCATTCTTGGGGGCTTGGCGGATCTCCTCCCCCAGGGCGGCAAACACCGCCTTCAGTTGCGGCTCATTTAGGCCGAGCACTAATGGAGCAACGGTTGCTTCTTTGGTCATTCTTTCCCTGAGATCTTCGAGGTAGCTATCCCGGTGCGTGAGCTTAAAGGCTTTTTGTATGGTTTCTTCATATAATACATATATCCCAAGTTTATCCGGGGGAAAAGAGTAACGGGCCGCCTCAACTTCAATGGTTACCAGGGAGGAGAATAATTGCGCCAAAGAATATTTTTTTAGCTTTGCCAGCGCCTCTTCTTGGTTAAGGAAGGAGACATCGACTTTTACAATAAATGTTTTGGCAGGAAGGGCTTGATGGGTTTTTACAAAGTCGTAGATAATTAAAGCAAGGGCAGTCAGAGACAAAATCAGAGCAAGAAAGCCAAGGATTTTAAGAATTGTTCGCATACGAGCTTTATATAAAAGAAGTCCCGAGCGCTCGGGACTTCTTTTCAGGGTTAGTTAAAATCTAGGAGCCTATTCAATAATCTTGGAGACGGCGCCGGCACCCACGGTTCGCCCTCCTTCTCGGATCGCAAACCGTAGGCCTTCCTCAACCGCCACATCCGTGATCAGCTCTACCGTCATGGTGATGTTGTCTCCGGGCATCACCATTTCTACCTTTTCCGGAAGTTTGATTTCACCGGTGACGTCGGTGGTGCGGACAAAGAATTGGGGCTTATAGCCGGTGAAGAACGGAGTGTGCCGCCCCCCTTCTTCTTTGGTCAAAACGTAAACCTGCGCTTCGAATTTTTTGTGGGGCTTGATCGTGCCAGGTTTGGCAATAACCATGCCGCGCTTTAGTTCATCCTTTTCCACTCCCCTGAGTAGAAGCCCGACGTTGTCTCCGGCTAACCCTTCATCCAGGGTTTTTCGAAACATCTCTACTCCGGTTACAACCGATTTTTTGTGGGCTCCCAAACCTACGATCTCAACCTCTTCCCCGGTTTTTACCTTGCCCCTTTCGACCCTGCCGGTGCCCACGGTGCCGCGGCCGGTAATGGTGAAAACGTCTTCAACCGACATCAAAAAGGGCTTATCCAGGGGTCTCTGCGGGGTGGGAATATAGCTGTCAATGGCATCCAGCAGCTCTTTAATGGATTTGCAGCTTTCGCATTCAGGCTTACCACAGCCACATTCCATGGCCTTAAGCGCCGAGCCTTTGATAACCGGGGTCTCGTCTCCCGGGAATTCATACTTCTTTAAAAGGTCCCGGGTTTCGACTTCGACCAGATCAATTAATTCTTTATCGTCCACCATATCGACTTTATTTAAATAGACGACCATGGCCGGGACGTTGACCTGGCGAGCAAGCAAGATGTGCTCCCGGGTTTGGGGCATGGGGCCATCCGCCGCTGAAACCACCAGAATCGCTCCATCCATCTGGGCCGCGCCGATAACCATGTTTTTAACGTAGTCAGCGTGTCCCGGACAATCGATGTGGGCATAGTGACGTTTGTCGGTTTCATATTCAACGTGGGCGATGGCAATGGTGATTCCGCGTGCTTTCTCCTCCGGGGCGGAATCGATTTCTTCAAAGGCCTTGGCCTTGGCCATGCCTTTATGCGATAAAAATTTTGTCATGGCAGAAGTCAGAGTGGTTTTTCCATGATCCACGTGTCCAATCGTTCCAACGTTTACGTGCGGTTTTTTCCTTTCAAATTTTGCCCTTGCCATATCTTATACCTCCTTTTAGTCACCCTCGAGCTAATCGAGGGGTTTCATCCCTTTTAAGGATAACGGCATATTATACTACATGTTCCAGGTCATTTGTCAAGCGAATTAATAAAAAGCCCCCGGGCGGAGTTGAACCGCCGACCTCGTCCTTACCAAGGACGCGCTCTTACCAACTGAGCTACAGGGGCAAGGCAGATTACCAGTATATCAGACTATCAGAATATCAGACAAGCTCTGACCTTCTGAAGATTGGATCAAAATCGTAATTTTTTAATGCTTCCCGGGCTCCTTCTTCGCGGTCGACCACGGCAATGACTTTTACTACTTTTGCGCCGGCAGACTGGGCTGCTTCGATGGCCTGCAGGGCGGAGGCACCGGTGGTGGCCACATCTTCTACGATAACCACCTTCCATCCCGGCTCAATCAGTCCTTCGATCTTTTGCTGCGTGCCATGCTCCTTTGCTTTCTTTCTAACAATGAATCCGGGGAGATTGCTTAAGGCTACAACCGCTGCGGTTATCGGATCCGCTCCGAGGGTCAATCCTCCAATTGCATCAACCTTTAAATCCTTGATTTTATCCAGAATAATTTTGCTGATGAGCTTGGCCCCTTGGGGATGAAGGGTGATCCTGCGGCAATCCACATAGAAATTGCTTTTCTTGCCGGAAGAGAGGATAAACTCTCCGGTTTTAACCGCGTCCGTCTCTTTTAACAGTTTTTTGAGCTCTTCTTTCACGGCGGAGTAATTTTATCACAAAAAAAAGGCCCCTTCTACAGAAATTTTAGAAGGGGCCTGAGTTTTACGTAAAATTTGGGCTTAGAGTTTATCCTTGATTCTTACCACCGCCCAGCCCAGGGCCATGAATGACACAAAAAGCATGAGAATGCTGACGATTAAGTTGAAGATGCCCAGAATGGCTGCGCCCAGGTTCTGTATTAACATACTTAAGATGAAGATGACCACAAAGTGGGCAAGCACAACCAAAGCAGTTCTCCACCAAATTGCCCAGCCCAGGCCGAGAGTTTTTGTGTTATAAAGAGCTTTTAAAAATTCTCCCACGCATTTCACCTCCTTTTTTTATGTGTTTAACTCAAGAAAAAAGGCATGGCGGCTTCAGGGACATCCCTGCTGCTCCCCATGCCTTTTCAAGGGCAAAGCTTGTTAAGCTTTTCAACCGACTTAAATCCTTGGCTTAGTCTGCGACCAGGGCAAAGGCAATCAATCCGGCTAGAATCAAAACCAGACCGATCCCTCCTCTGATGAGAACCAGCAAATCTGGCCACCAGAGATAAATGGTGTAGGCGCCGAGAGCAATTAGGATCAAACCGATCAGAACCTTAAGAATTTTTCCGGCCATTGAAAAACCTCCTTTCCCAGTTTGGTGGAAAGGATTATAGCAATTTGGAAAAAGGGAATCAAGCGGTTTTTTTAAGAAAGATTAGTTTGGGTCAGAGAGGGAAGCAATTTCAGAAGTCTCTCGTTCGGCAAGGATTTCTATAATCGGAACGTGGGTCCATCCGACATAAGTATAATTGAACGGGCCAAGGCTGTAAGCGATCTTTACTTTATACCAGTTACCGTCATCCGAGATGTCGAGAAGTTTAACTTCAATCGGTATATCATAAATCGGATTTGAATCCTCCTGGGGAGCAGAATAAAGGGTCTTAATCGGAATATTAAGAGAAGGCTTTTCCGAAGCCCATGCTCCGGGGGTGATGAAGAAAACGCAAATTAAGATAATCAAGGCAATCAGCTGTTTCATGTTGCTCCTATCCTCTATAATATTTATCGGGTTTTGAAGGCAAAAACTTGCGTTAAAAAGAATAAATTTTAACTTAGAATTTGATCATTTCCTTGAGTTTTTCTTTAGCTTCTTCTTCTAATCTTTTCTTTTCTTCCTCCGCCTTCTTTCTTGCCGCCTCCTCCGCCTTTTGTTTTTCCTCTTCCGCCTTTCTTTCCAATTCTATTTTTTCAGCTTCGATCTTGAGCTTGACCTTACCCACTGCCTTTTCAACCGGCTTTTCAAGGATGGGAACCGGAACCGGCTTTTTGAGGTCGCCTTTGAGCTCAAAGGTGGCCTCAAGCCAGCCCTTTTCATCCCGGAAGAGGTTGAATTCTTTGGAGAGCCCCTTGGTGATCGAAGGAGAACCCTTTAGCGTTAGGCGGTTGCCAGAAACGAATTTTAGGCCGCCCAGGTCTACGCCTCCCTTAAACATTATATTAATATCATGGTCCAGGAGCTTCAGGTCCCTGACGTCTATGACCTGGTTTTTGAGGGTAAACGAGCCGGTAAGCTCAGATATTTTCAGGTCCTGCTTCAAGGCGGGGGTCTTGATCTTGTCCGCGATCGCGTCGATGGTCTTGAGCCGTTTGATCTCGCCCTTCTTCAGGGAGAAAGTGCCTTCTCCCACGGCATTTGCCATGATATCCGGAACCTCGACCCCTCTTCCCCTGAGAGAGAGTGAAATATCCAGCGTTCCATAGACCTTGTCCGTTAGATCTTTATAGTTTTCCAGCCTGGTCAGGAAGGTTTCGACCACGGCATTGGTAAAAGGAGAAGCGTCGAAGCCGGCTAGCTTGAATTCCCCGCTGTAGCCCAGTCCCGAGGTCCGGAGGTCAATGTCCGCTTTGCCGGAAAGCGTTCCATTGTAAAATTTGATTTCCTTGATGTTTGCATTTGCCTGTTTGTTCGCCAGTCCCAGCGCCAGCTTGGCTTTATCAACCTTGAAGTTAAGAAAAGTCAGGTTATCAATATCGATGTTCCCTTTTATTTTGAGTTTATAAGGAAGGCTGGCGGTAATACCGTCCACGGTCTTGGTGAGCGCACCGCGGGGCAGTTTTTTCTTTTCCTTGGGGGCGGTGGCTCCCGCGGTAAAGACCGCGAGCAGGGGGTCTACTTCCAGCTTTCTGGACGAGATGGAAAAATCAATGTCCGGCCCGGCCTTAAAGCGCGAAACGCTGGCGGAGATGTTGGCCCTTTCCCCGGCGACCTTCAGGTCAAGGGAAGGGATCTTCAGCATTTCGTTTTTCAGGTCGAGGCTGACCTTTCCGGAGAAGCCAATCGGGACGTCTTTCTCTTTGTAGTTGGCCGTGGCCGAAAAACCAAAGCCAATCGGTTTTATCAGAGCTAGGGTGATCCCCGAAACCGTAAGGTCCGCGTCTTTGAGCTCGGTGCTGGTTTTGGTGCCGTAGTCTGCATAGGTTATTTTCCCGTTGCGGATGGAGAAGGTGTCGATGATCATGGAAAAGGGCAATTCTTTTGCTTCTTTTTTTTCTGTCTTTTTTAGGGGAGCTTTCTTTTCGGTAAGGTCAGAGAAATTAAAAATGCCGGCGGCACTTTTCTCGATGAGGATCTCGGGCTTGACCAGCCGAAGCTCCTGGATGATAATCTGTCTCTGAAAGAGCGGCCAGAAGGCATAGCGCAGGGCAATAGCGTCGGCGGAAACAAAGGGCTTTTCGGCAAAGCCCCGGCGATTGCTGATAGAGAGCTTTTCGAGCTTTATCCCGGTGAAAATATTAAAAGAAACCTTTTCCACCTTTACTTCGCGATTTATGGTCTCGGAAATCTTGGCCGCTGCAAAATCTTTGATCTTTTCGAGGGGGAGGATAAAGGGGAGGGCAAT
>Ga0111227_1018_pt1 | contig 26342 bp, 22 predicted proteins | sample DeeMarSWOR152_54_FD_80391 | JGI IMG/M metagenome (GOLD analysis project Ga0111227, IMG submission 80391) | candidate division WOR-1 bacterium DG_54_3 | reverse complement strand
GGGATAAAATCGTTCAAATCTCTTGAATTCCTTCTGGGATATTTTAAACACTAAGTTATGTTTGCAAAGCAAAAATATAAAATATTAAGATAAAATTGCACTTTTACGACCTTTTAAGGAGATAACGAACATGGCCACTCACAAACCAGAAAACTCCTTTAGTCGACAGCATCCCAACGGGGAAGGAGTGTTGATCACAGGATGCTCATCAGGCATCGGCCGCGCCGCCGCTGTCCACCTTGCCCGGCGGGGCTTCACTGTTTTTGCGACGGTGCGTAAAGAAAGCGATGTCCAGAGTCTCAGCAAGTTGAATGAACCGAATCTGGTGCCGACATATCCTCTTGACCTTAACAATATGGAACATATTCCCAATGTGGTTCAATTCGTCACCAAGCAGTTGAGCCAGAGAGGAAAAGAGGGTTTATACGCCATCATTAACAATGCTGGTGGCGGCTTCATTGCACCGGTGGAGTTGACGAACCTAAATGAGTTCCGCATTGAACTGGAAACCCGTCTATTAGGCCCCATCGCCTTGCTGCAAGCCTTCTTGCCCATGATTCGCAAGGCTAAGGGAAAAATTGTATGGATTGTCAGCCCGGCCTTGATGCCTATTCCTCACATCTCAAATATCCATGCCTGTGATTTTGCCGTGAACTGTATTGCACGCACCCTTCAAATCGAATTGAAGCCTTGGAAAATACCGAACATCCATATCCGCTGTGGCGGTATCAAGACGGCGGCTCCTGGCAAAACAGCCCGCCAGCTCAAGGAGTCTTTCCAGCAGTGGCCAAGAGAGCGGTCAGAGCTCTATGCGCAATCCCTTAAGGAAGAACAAAAGGTTCTGGAGAAGTTCGACAAAAAGCGGACTGAACCTGAGGAAGTCGCCAAAGTTGTGTTCAAGGCGCTTTGCGCAAGGAAACCCAAGCGAAGGTATTTAGTGGGCTATATGGCAAGAACAGCCGCTATGGTCGAGTATCTCCCGCAATCCTTGGTCGACTTCATCATGGAAAAAAGGATGTGAATCTCATTGGTTAAAGTACAAATTCGGTTGATTTTTACGCCAACACAGATTTGATTCGTTCCGGTGTCATGGGGAGCTGTAGTACGCGGGCACCGACGGCATCAAAGATGGCATTGGCGATGACCGCTCCCATAGCAATGATCGGAGGTTCTCCGCCTCCTTGAGGTGCTGCGTTTCTGTCTTCGATCAGCACTGTCTCGATCTTGGGAAGCCAGGAAAATCTTGTTATTTCATAAGTGTCAAAATTCAGGTCGAATATCTCTCCACCCTGGAAATGAATATCCTCTTTCAGGGCATAACCCAAACCCATAGTGACACAGCCTTCCATCTGTATTTTGGCGCCCTCGGGATTGATGGATAATCCCATATCCTGAGCACAGACCACCCGCTTCACCTGGACATTCCCAGTTTTCTTGTCGACTTCCACCTCAGCCATATGGGCCACATAGGTACCGGAGTCAATACCAGAGGCTATTCCATAGCCGCGGCCGCTAGGAACTTTGGCTGGTTTCCAGCCGAATTTTTCAGCAGCCGCTTGCAAAACTCGAATCATCCTTTTATCCTTCAGATTTTTCAAGCGGAATTCTAAGGGATCCATTCCAGCTTTTTCTGCCAGCATATTTATATGCGACTCTCGGGCGAAGGTGTTAGTGTTATTGCCAGGGGCACGCCAGGCACCGGTCCTGAAGGGGTGAGAACCAGGTGTTCCTCTCCATCCCGCGCCAAAACTCATGGTGCGATGGTGAGGTATATCATAGAAGTGCTGGGAGCCTCTTTCTCCGGCAAAATAAACACCATAATCCCACAAGGTGATGCGGCCTGAGCTGTTAATCCCACCCTTTATTTTGACCACGGCAGCCGGGCGAAAGGTATCGTAGAAAAATTCTTCGGCTCGGCTCCAGGCGACCTGCACGGGTTTGCCGCTCAACTTGGCCAACTTCACTGCTTCTATGGCTTGCTGGTTACGGGTTTTTCCTCCGAAGCCTCCTCCCACAAAGGGTGTGATGACCCGGACATTCTTGGCAGGAAAACCCAGAACTGAGGCAGCCTCTTCTTGAAGAGGGAAAGGTGTTTGGGTGGAGGCCCATATAGTGGCCTTGTCCCCTTCGATTTTGGCCAGGGCAGTATGAGGTTCAATGGGCGCGTGGGCCACATAACCGTCGAGATAAGTCTTCTCAACCAAAGCCTTTGAAATTTCTTCCCCCTGGGCCAAGTCTCCTCCTTGAGAAACCACTTCCCCTTCTGGGGCAACTTTGAGGAGATGGTCAAAGATGCTATTTTCGTCCACTTTGGCCACAGGTTTCATCCACTGAGCTTTGATCTGCTTTAAGGCTTCTTCTGCCAATTCGGGATCCTCGTGAAGGACGGCAATAAGATCATCGTCTTCGATAACTCGGGTGCCTTTAACTTTCTTGGCTCCGGAAGCATCCTTACTGGCCAATTTAGCGCCATGGGCTGGAGGTCTAAAGATTCTGGCATAGAGCATCCCAGGTTCTCGAAGGTCTCCGGTAAACTTGGCTTTTCCGGTGACTTTCTCTTCGGCATCTCTGCGCAAAACTGGGGTTCCCACAATCGTGAAGTCCAAAGGCTTTTCTAAAACTGCCTTCCTCTTCAACCGTCTGGCAATTTTCTTTCCTTTGGTGAGCTGAGCGTACGTGACTTTTTTCTGCTTCTGAGACTTATGATAGATGAGACCGGCTTCAGCTTTAAGCTCGGAAGGAGAAGTCTGCAGGTATTCGGTTGCCAGTTCGACAAGAACTTCCCGGGCTTCGGCTGCGGCCGCCCGAAAAGGCGGACCAAAAAAACGGGTTGTCATGGAGCCAAAAGTCCCCATATCCCAAGGACAAAGGTCGGTGTCTCCCATCACCAGGTCCACCGAATCCAGAGGAACATTGAGCTCATCGGCCAGCATCTGGGCCAACGAGGTGATAACGCCTTGACCCATCTCTATCTTACCAGTAAAGCCGGTCACCCGGCCGTCTTCACCGATTCTGAGAAAGGCATTGAAATCATCGGGAAGGCGCTGGTCGCGCCGACGTTGTGCTTCTAATGAAAGAGGATCACCAACAGTAAAAAAGATGACAATGCCGCTACCCATAAGCTTCAGGAATTCTCGCCGACTCAGAGGAAAGGCAGAGCCAATATCATAAAAATCAATATTCAGATAATCTTCTTTTTTCATCGCTGAAAACCTCCTTTCATCCTTTGAGCTACAGCTTGAACGGCCTCAACAATACGTTTATGAGCTCCACAGCGGCAGAGATTTTCTTCCAGGCTATTGATGATGTCTTTGCGGGTAGGATTGGAGTTTTTCAAGAGGAGATTGTAGGCGCTGAGAATCATACCGGGAGTGCAGTATCCGCACTGCAATGCATCGTGCTTGACAAAGGCTTCCTGCAGGGGATGGAGCTTGCCGTTTTTAGCCAAACCTTCAATGGTGATGACTTCTTTTCCATCGATATCCTCAACAGGAGTCTGACAGGAACGCACGGCCTCGTTGTTGACCAGTACAGTGCACGCTCCACAGAAGCCTTCACCGCAACCATACTTGGCTCCCGTAAGACCGAAATCTGTGCGCAATACCCACAGCAGCATGCGCTTACGGTCGACGGACATGCTTTTCGGTTTTCCATTAAGCTTAAAGCGAATTGTCTTTTTCATTCAGTCCTCCTTCCTAGAGACTGGTCAGAAAAAATATCGCTGGCTCAAATCAACCTCAGGAGCACGACAGTGACCAGACAAAGAATTAAGGCAGCGGGAGAGAGAATGTAGTTGAGTTTTCTCCTGGCATGGGCTTTGATCAACTGGATCTCAAAGGCTTCCATTTTTGCTCCGACCCAGAAGCCCAGAGGAACAGTAACAAAAGAGACCAGCACCGCGAAGTGAATATAATAGAGCGAAAGGGGATATCCTGTGCCCGGAGCCACACACGCCGGAATACCTGTGGCATATTTGACTAGAGGGAAAAGGTTCACGGCCAGCACCGCTGCCATGCCGCCGAGAAGAGCTTGTCCGGCAGGCTTTTGGATAATCCTTCCTTTGATTATAGAGACAAGAATAACAAAAGCAATCGCTTCCATAAAAAAGGCAAAAATTGGATTGCCGATGGCACCATGTTTAAGGGGAAGGGAGAGAAGCAAGGCGTCAATCATCTTGAAAAACGCAGCTATCAAAGCCATAAGAAACACTCCGAGGATTCTTCTTGAGACCACCCAGCCTGCAGTCATGAAAAAGAGTGCCACCCCGGTCATTATGGAACCTGATACAAAGGCAGCACAGCTTCGCAGTCCCATTCCAAGGGCGGCTTCGGATAGCCCCCACACAGACGCAAGAACAATAACCATACCCAGGTAAGACTTGGGAACAGATTCACTCATACCTTCCTCCTTATCTATTTTGACAGAATTTTATCTTTGAATCTTCCATCTGATCTAATTGACTCAAAACACCTTCGAAGATTCAATAAATATAATTTTAGGCCATGAAATTCAACTTATTTTTTCCACGCTGACAGCAGGTTTGGGTAGCAGCTCAATAATTCGATGACATTTTTTTGACTGCAATTGCTATGAGTATGCAACATTGTCATTGCGGGCCCTGAAAGGGCTAAGTAATCTCATAATGAAAAGGTGGGATGGTCACGTCTCTCCGTTCCCCGCAATGACAATTTTATTTTCAGTAAAATCAGCAAGGATGGAAGCGCCAAGCTCTTCCTGAGCTTATTTCTAGAGGCTGATTTTATCAGTAAGAAAAGCCATGAATTACAATCAGCTAATGAAGGTTGGAAATCACCTTGAAAATCTCTTTGCCAAACTGGACACACTTTGGCTTATCTGTATCATCAGAATCTTCGAAAGGCTGATTGATGCTTTTATAATATCCCTCTAAAATTTTGTAATCTTCAGGAGAAAGAAGCTCTTTTTTGATCCATCCCCCAAAAGACCTCATCAAGATAGGCTGGACTCCACATTTTTCATCAAACATATCCAGATATCCCTGGGCATAATCAGGCGGAGAGCCGCAGACCACAAAGAGGGCGACAATCTTATTCTTTAACTCTCCTTTTTTCTCATCCAGAAAAGCCTGCATATCCTTATGAAGCTGCCCACCGTAGATGCCCGAACCGAGAACGACGACACCATAGGAGGCCAAATCACCAGCTTCTTTAGCAGCTGTAACCTTTGGCTTTCCTTCCATCCCTTCAGCAACCCATTTAGCGGTTTGGGCCGTACTGCCGTATCGGGAGGCGTAAATAATGACTATGTTCTTATCATCATTTCGTGCTTCCATACATTTTAACAGACTCAGGAGACAGATCATTACCGCAATTAAACAAACAAGACCTCTAAACTTCACCTTTTTCTCCTTTCATAAAATATTCTGTCCATCGGCTTCCGCCTATCATAAAGTTCTCCCCCTCTTAAGTCAAACAATAATTTCCCCAGGGTATCAATCAAATCATGAATCAGAGTGAGGGGACTTTACCCTGAAACATCGAATAGGTAAAGAAGGCGTAATAATCAGGAAGATTTAAAATGAAATCCGGTGATTCCGGCAGACAGAGACGCTGGTATTCCGCCCAATCCTCCTCTGACACCTCTGGCTGCGGCTCCCCCCAGAGCATTTGAAAGAAACAAATCAAAGCGGTGCGGACATCTTTACTTAGCGGGCCATGAACGCTGCCCACAAAAGTTTGGGCTGTGGATTCTTGCAAGCCTGCTTCATGGAACCAACCCAGCGCGCGCAGGAAGTTAGACTCCGGCTTTTTCCCCTTGAGGTAAGGGATAATTGAGGAACAGGTCGCATTCAGTCGAGCCTCCAAAAGAGGATATCCCGGAAGAAGTTGTTGAGAAGACCAGGCAAGGATGGCTACAGTCCCGCCCGGCCTTACCACCCGTGCAAGCTCCTTCAGCAAGGGCAAAGGTTCTGCGGCAGTAGGGTATCCCACGCAGTCCGAACTCCATGCCCAATCGAAGGTATTATCGTCAAAGGGAAGTTTGTTCACGTCTCCTTCCTGAAAGGAAATCTGTTCTGACAAGCTAGCTTCCTTTACGATTTTCCCTGCCTGAAGGAGAAACTCAGGGGATATATCGAGACCTGTGACCTGCCCGCTCGTTCCCACTGCCTCGGCCAGCAATAAGGCCGGGTGGCCAATTCCGCATCCCGCATCCAGTCCCCGGCTCCCTGGAGAGAGTTTTAACGCCTGGATCGCCTTACGAAGAGTCGATTCTCTCAAAGAATTGGCCTCCGTTAACTGCCGTATGTAGGTATTCGTATCAGTCATGATCCATCCTCTCCACCTTGAAGATCACCGGTCTAAACCAATCCCTGCAGCCGGTGATGACAGTACCGTGTTTCCTGATCCCGGGCATATTGCCTCCAACCGCCACAGCCAATATGTCTTGGCGGATGTCTGCCCAAGCCCAGGAACAGCAGGAACAGAACTCCTCAGGCACCGCCGAAGGTTCTGTTACAAATTCCTGGCCGTCTCGAAAATATTCACAGTGACCGCGGTCCTTGTATGCATCGTCCAAATGCTCATCAATCAAATCCTGGTGGACAGTCCTCTTGAGTACAGTAATCTTGCATTTAGGCATCTCAGAAGACACTTCAATACCTCCTTTGGACAAATTTCAGGAAATTGCCTAAAGCCCTTTTTTGAGTTTTTTTCAGCATCTCTTTGCCATTTTCGTTGTCAGGATTTAGCTCCAAAGACTTGCGGCAATTATTTAATTACTCATATCTTAGAGAATCCGCCAGATTGGCCAAAGAGTCTCATCTATCATAGAGAGTTGAACACTATATGTCCGATTACGGACATCTGCTCTGAAATCTGCAAGCTTGGGGAAAGCCGGTTAAAGCTAAACAGTATTTCTCTTTCAAGAACAGGATATTCAAAACTTCCTGAACATAACTGCAGGCAGATATCCTTTCTGTTTTTCAGGAGCTTGATAGGTGTCATAAATAAATCCTGAACGGGCTAAAAACTTATTGGTATGCCCGAAGAAATAATGCCATAGCATATTGAAGGTTTCTTTATAATTCACTCTATTCTTAACAGCGCTTATGTCTTTCAAGTCAACTTTTATCCGGTTGTAATAAGATTTTGCCCAGCTCAGTATTTCTTCATTCACAATTTCCTGAATCTCTTTCAACATTTCTTGATCTGCTTCACTAAAAGCAGGGACAGCTAAAAAATAAACTTTATCTTCCACTGTCACGTAATTTATCTTGATCAAAAGATCCAAAAAGTGCTCCAGCTCTTCCCTATCAAGCGAGGATAATTTTTGTATTTCTTCAAAAATTGAGGGCATTCTTTTCAAAATATGGAGAACTTCAGCTATTTTTTCCACCATATTGTTGACTTGGTCATTGAGCAAAATGAGAAATTCTTTTTTGTAAAATTCTGGAACATCGAAAGAAAACTGACTGCCCATTGCCCACAACATATCAGGAAATGCATATCTTTTGGTCTCAGCATCATGGTCGCCAAAAGTCATAAACATAGTCCCGTCTATACTCTCAGTGTGACCCCCCCAGTACATCTCTTTCAAAGAAAATTCAGTCACTTCTTCTGCATTCAGGATATAATGATTGCCTCCCGGCTTTTCGGGCTCATGAATGATATAGTTATTCTTGGCCAGGAGCTCTAGGGCCCCGAAGTCAAGACTGAGACAGCCGACAGCGATGAAGGCCAGCTTGTCTTTTCTTATGCCCGAAGGTTGGTATTGGTCGAGCAATTCATAGATTTGATTTTTCTTCTTGAGTATATTTTCTGCTAAAAGCTGACTGTATTTCTCTGCAGCTTTTATGATTAAGGCTTCGTCCTTCTCGGTAAACAAAGGAAAGTTCAGGTAATAAAGGTCTCCTTCCTGCCTGATAATCTCTACCCGTAGAAGGTCCTCAATTTTAGGCTCAGAAGAACTCAGCCGAGCTTCAATCTCCTCCTTTTTCAGAGGAGATTCAGCCATTTCCAGAAGCAATAGCTTTACCTCTTTTGAACTGCAGACAAAAAATGGATTGTATTGGGGGTCATCGTTCTCAATGCTTCCCACGATGGCAATATGAAGCTTTCTTTCTTCTTGGCCATAGCTTATGTTTTGAACGATGACCAAAGAAATAAATATAACGGTAAAAAACATAAGCCAGCAGCGCAATTTTTTAGACATAACAGCACCTCCTCTCTTAAAAAATGACGCCGTTTTCATCTCTTCTCTCTATTTTCTTTTATCCTTTTCTTGTTTGATTAAGCGGTTTGTCTTGCCAGTTCTTAACACTTTTCCCTCAATGACTTTTCCCAATCTATTGATCTTGAGAATGACGTCCAAGGCTTGGTCCCAGGGAACATCTCTTAAGTCACAGCTGACTTTTCCAGAAACCTCAGGATCAAAAACAACATTTAAGCCGCCAATTCTGCATAAGTACATGATAACATCTCTCACATCGGCATCTTTGAATCTAATGGTGATTAACTCCCCTTTGTAACCTGGTTCTTCTCCCTCAATCATTATCGCTTTAAACTTCTCATCTTCTTTTGCCTCCGTTATCTCCTCCGCATAGTCCTGATGAATATAGCCCACAAGAACTATTCCTTTCTTATCCGAAGATAAATTAACCTTGTACCACTTTCCTCTTTTATCTTCTAAATCTAGCACTGTCCCCCAAGGAACTTGGTTTATAACCTGACTTTTAAAATCCGGCCCTTGATGAATATTAGCCATTTTGGTTTTTACTTTAATTTTTGAGGTGACTGCCTGACTGACTGCGACTAAATTCAAAGAGAGGGCAATTCCAATAATCAGAATTTTTGCTTTGTTCCTTAAATGCCTATTCATTATCATGCTTTTACCTTTTTAAAAGGAAACTTAATCCCTCTTATTATAAACCTAAATCAAAGGCGTATGTAATAAGAATAATCATGCGTTAAAGTCAAATATAAGAGAAAATTGTCTGTCCATCTAGTTTAGTCTGGATGGATCATATTACGATATCTTCTCAACGCAGATATTCATCTGGAATAGGATTATCGCTCCGCTCATCTTCCCACACTATGCTGCAGATCCACCAGCGCTGCCCGTCATAATATAACTGAATACTGTTGATCCCCCTTATAAAAGATTTTGGATCTTCGGTATTCATGCCTTTCTCGTAAGTGCTGAAAACCTGGGCGATTCTTCCGTATGCATTCGTCTTTCTAAAAATTTCTCCCTCATAGAAACTTTTCAATTCGCCTGTTCTGACTCTCTCCAGGAAAGATGAAATGAAGCTCTCTATATCCATAATCCTTGCGCCCTCTGGATCGAGGCGAATGAATTGAGCATTGGGGGTGAAGAGAGAGCGAAATCGATCCATTTTCGGTAGCTCACCTTCAGGAAATGTGATTGCCTCATAGATGGCTTTCACGACGCCATTAACCGATGTGACATCTGGCTGACCAGATGAAAGACTCGAGAGGCTAACATTTGAGCTGTTTTGAGATTTAGCCGCAGAGAGAGTATTGAAATTATCCCTTTTCTCTGTTCCAAATAAAAAAAGAGGTATACAGAAAATCAAAGCAAAAAACAGGCCTTCTTTTCTGGGTAAATTTAATTTTTTCGAGCAGAAGATGCTAAATTTGTAAGGCATTGAAATCTCCTTCTCACTCCGATTATAAATTTTTCTCCTTATTCTTCCTGAAATTTTGCCCTTCAACTTAAAGGAAGGAAAATCGGATAAAACGAGTTTAATCTTGAAGTAAATCAATAAATCCTAAGGTGAACTTTTCTATTTGCTTCCAATCTCTTAAATCATTCCATCCCCTGGGATCTATTTTGGGATCATTCTCAGCAGCCTTCTTCAGAATTTTCTTGTCTAACCAGCTCATTCTGGAGGTTTCAGTAAAATCCATCAACCCTCCAAAGGCATCAAAATAATCAATCTTCACCCCAATTTTATCAAGAGCATCCCTTGTATATTCGATTTTGACTTTTTCATACATCTCTGGATCAGCAGCATATCCTGAACTCACAAAAAAACCCTTAGGGGCATTGAATAAATTCAGTCCTTCTTTTCTCTTTTTAACAAATTCTTTCACTTCTTTAGTCCATTGCCCCACTTTGATACCTGTCCCGATAAGAAGACCATCATATTGATCAAATGCTGGGACCTCTCTTTCAGGTGTTGATTTAAGATTGAAAAGGTCGACTTTGACTTCATTCCCTTTCATAATTTCAGCCATTTTTTCTGAAATTCCTTCAGTACTTCCATAGCGAGTACCGTACAATATTAAAACTTCTTTCCCAGCCAAAACTCTTCCTCCCAAAGTTACAAATTCAAAGCTATAATCCTTTTTCTCATTGCTCAAGACAGAGTAAAGTCTGTCGATATATCATTATACACATAGTTGAATGCATGTTAAGTGACTTCTTGTAATCATCTCTGAAAGCCCAAGACTAGATTTCACCTTTTGGACATGCTTCCTGATAAAGCCTGACCCCCAGTACCCATTTGGAAAGAGAGTGGGGTCGGGTTTAAACAGCTATATCCAACTTGAAAAAAAATATAGGAATTTCCTTTTTGGACTTGCTCCAAATCCCTCACAATTTTCCGTAATTTCCACCCACTGAAATACCAAAATAAACGTTCACCCTCAAAATGACAAGGTCAACGACTAGAAAAGCGAAACAAATCACCGGAAACTATCAAACTTTAGCTTTAAGATAGACTCGGCCCTCGAATCAGCGAAAAGAAACTACAGCAGCTCTCAGAAATACTTGCCCCCTGACTCATCAAAGAACAGCCGCTTCAAAGACAGAAGAGACCGGATCATGTATTTGCCCACCCGTTCTGCCTCTCTCTTGGATGTAGCTCTGACCTTACTGTGGACGTTGAAACCTGTATGCCGCCAGCGGAGGATCTTCTCCACAAGGGGAAGCCCGATGAGTTTTTTCCCGAAGAAGCAGGGAGAAGACCTCATAGGTGAAGAAAGCTTGGATGCACTCATCATGGAAGCGAGAGACCTTATGTAATGGGAGATGGTTTTGCCGATCATTATTCAAAGCCCATTTTCTTCAGAATGGTCTTGAGCCTCGCCCTGGACAGGGAATTCTCTACTTCGCACTTCTCGAAAAAGATACTGTGGGAAGGATTGCCAAAATCACGCTGGGGGCATTTCATCGATGCCTAAATTTCCTTGCTGATTTGGCAAAAGAATAGCAGTTTAGGAGAAAAGTGTTAATTTCAATTGCCTGAAATTTTTTATCGGCAGTTATAAGGGCAATCCATCTCCCAATCAATGAATTTTGGAAATTAATTCATAAAAGATTGATATACATCGGGAAAAAGTATATCTTAGTGAAAATGAAAGAAATATTGCATTATTATAATTTTGTGCAATTATTATTTCAGCTTCAAGGAATGAACTAAAAAATATATTTTTAGAGTAAGAAGAGGAAAAAATGATTAATGTCAACCGGGAATCATTAATCAGTCTTTTTAGTGATTTGGCAAAAATCGATGCTGTTTCTTTTAAAGAACGACCTATAGCTGACTATATCAAAAAGAGACTCAGCTCATCTGGCTATACTGTTAGAGAAGACAAGGCGGGATTTAAAATCAAAGGAAACTCCGGTAATTTAATTTGCATACCTAGAAAAGTAAATAGAAATGCCCAGAAAATCGGCCTTTTCTCTCATATGGATACGATTACTTCTACCAAAGGATTAAAATTAGTCATTGACTCAGAAAGAATCCAGAGTGATGGAACGACTATAGCTGGTATCGATAACCGAGCTGGAGTTGCTATTCTCATCTATCTCCTGGAAGAAATTACAAGAAATAACTTTCCCTACAAAGATTTTGCCGTCATTTTTACTGTCGCTGAGGAACCTGGTATGTATGGGGCTGAGAACCTCGATTTTGAAAAATTCGGCCTGAAAATGGGGGTTGTTTTTGATTGCTCAAAAAGACCGGGGTATTTTATTTCGTCCTGTGCTGGTTCTTGCGAATTCAAGGCAAAATTCATAGGAAAATCAGCCCATTCAGGTGTAGCGCCTGAGAAAGGAATCAATGCCATCGTCATGGCCGGAAAGGCCATTTCTGCGGTGAAATTCGGAAGAGTAAATAAAACTACCACCTGCAATGTCGGTAAAATTCAGGGCGGGATAGAAACGAATGTCGTGCCAGAACAAGTTGTCGTTGAGGGAGAGGTAAGAGCAAAATCCATGAAGGAAGTCAACGATAGGTTGAAAACTATTCGTAAAGCCTTCAAAATGACTGCCGAAAGAATGGCTGGAAAAATGGAATTTGAAACATCCCTTTCTTTTGCTCCTTTCAATATAGCAGAGCGATCCGCAGTCTATCAGCTGGTTACCAAGGCTATAAAAAAAGTGAAGATTCAGCCCAAGCCCGTTTTCTATACTGGCGGAAGCGACGCTAATCCCTTAAACCAAAGAGGGTTGCCTACAATCAATATTGGTATTGGCGCCCAAATCCCTCATAGCCATAATGAGTCCATTCTGATAGAAGATTTCATAAAAAGTGTGCAGATAGCTTTTGAATTGATTAAGGAGTAAGAAATGAAGAAAGTGCTAATCACCTTTTTGAGCTTACTTTTCGCCTTATCACTTTCTGCCTACCCCAATACTCAAGGTTATCTATTCATCATCGGAGGCGGTCATCGTTCAGAAAGCATGATGAAAAGATTTATGGAACTATCCAAAAAGTTCAACCGAGGCAAAATTATTATCTTTCCGATGGCCAGCAGCGTGCCCCATGAAGTTGGCCCTGAATTGGTCGAAGAGTTTAAAAATCTCGGAGCCCAAGAAGTTGAATATCATATCTTGAACCGAGAGCAAGCTTCAGCAGAAGAATACATCAAGATTTTAGATGATGTGGGTGCAGTCTATTTTTCCGGTGGAGTACAATCCAGACTGACAGACATCTTGGTGAATACCCAAATTCACCATAAGCTTCTTGAGGTCTACCGAAAAGGAGCAGTCATAGGAGGAACAAGCGCTGGAGCAGCCGTCATGAGTAAAATCATGATTGTCGGGGATGAAAAAAGAGACGTCGAAGAAGGGCATGCCTTCGAAACAATCCAAGCCGATAATATTGTCACTTCTCCCGGCTTTGGTTTCATTGACACCGCCATCGTTGACCAACACTTTGTGACCCGGAAAAGGCACAACCGTCTGATCAGCTTGATGGTAGAACATTCTGACCTGTTAGGTATTGGTATTGACGAATCGACAGCCATTATTGTCAAGCCTGACGAGACTTTTGAAGTCGTGGGCGAAAAAAATGTCATTGTCTACGATCCAACCCACTCTATAACTGAAATTTCGCCATCCCAGGCGGTGAGCGGATTTAATATCATCATGCATATCTTAAAAGCAGGAGATAAATTCGACTTGAAAGCAAAAAAGATCATAAAATAAGCGATGCGCTTAAAAAAAATAAAACTGCCTCATACTTTGGTCTTAATTTATCTCATGGTAGTGGCAACAGTTATCGCCACTTGGGTCATCCCAGGAGGAGAATACCAAAGGATAGAGCAGAACGGTCGAACCATACCGGTCGCTGACTCTTTTAGATTAGTCAATCGTCATCCGCAAGGTTTAAGCGCTCTCTTCATTTCACCCATCAAAGGATTCATCGAAGCCTCAGCTATCATTGCTTTTGTTTTTGTGGTAGGAGGAGCTTTTGCCATCATCCAAAAAACTGGAGCCATAAGCGTTTTTATTCATAATCTTGCTCTTAAATTCGGAAACAGTAAAACTTTGCGAGTGCTCCTTATTCCGGTAACCATGACCATTTTCTCCTTAGGAGGAGCCATTTTCGGCATGTGCGAAGAAACCATGCCCTTTGTGCTCATTTTTGTCCCCTTAGCCCTTTCCCTCGGTTATGATACCATTGTAGGAGTCTCCATCCCCTTCGTTGGTGCCGCTTCCGGCTTTGCCGGAGCATTCTTCAATCCTTTCACAGTTGGAATTGCCCAGGGAATTGCTGGGTTGCCTCTCTACTCCGGAATAGGCTATCGTATGATTATCTGGGCCGCTGGAACAGCAATCGCCATCATCATCGTCATGCGCTACGCTTCACGTATTCTCAAAAATCCAAAAATAAGTCCTAACTATGAGCAGGATCTGAAGAAAAAGGATGATCTAAAATTGCAAAGTATATCCCAGGAAAAAATTGTGGTTTCCAGAAAGCATAAGTTCGTACTCTATCTTTTCCTCTTAGGAATGCTATTGCTGGTTTTCGGAATTTTAAAATTCAAATGGTACATCGATGAGATTGCAGGGCTGTTTCTTGCTTTAGGTATCTTGTCAGGCGTTTTGGGAAGATTGAAATCCAGGGAAATAGGTGAAGCCTTTGTTTCCGGGGCTAAGGATATGATTAATACAGCTCTGATCATAGGTTGCGCCAGGGCAATCTTAGTCGTAGCCATGGATGGAAAGATTTTAGACACCATGCTTTTTTATATGGCCAGATCTATATCAGGTTTTCATCCCGTCATTTCTTCTCAGATGATGTTCATCTGCCAATGCGTAATCAATTTCTTCGTGCACTCAGGGACAGCTCAGGCAGCTCTCACCATGCCTATAATGGCTCCTCTTGGAGACCTGGTAGGCTTAACCAGGCAGACTTCTGTCTTTGCCTTCCAGTTAGCAGAGTACATAAATCCCGTGCTCCCTACTTCTGGTGTGACGATGGGCGTACTGGGATTGGCCAAGCTGAGCTGGGAAAAATGGGCTAAATGGCTTATCCCGCTTCTCGTCATCTGGGTCATTTTCGCCTTTCTTTCCCTTATCCCTCCAGTTTTAACTCATTGGGGTCCTTACTGATATTGACAGGAATACCACAAGAAATTTGATGCCGCTATCTTATTCTTGATTAAGCAATTATTGTGGTGTATGATTTTTTAAAGCAGGATGCCAATGAAAAAAGGAACACCTAGAAATGGATAAACAAGCAAGACGCAATAATTCAACACTAAAGCAAATAATACTCAAGAAATACCCTGATTTGCCCAAAAACCAGCAAAAGGTCGCTGACTACATCCTTCAAAACCACCGAACAATCTTCGCCCTGACAGGAAAAGAACTCTCACAAAATACAGGAATCAGCGAAGCAACGATTGTCAGATTATCCCAGCAGTTGGGGTTTAAAGGCTTTCACCATCTAAAATCTCAGATGATTAGCGAGGCCAAAGAAGAGATGATGCCTGAAGACCGATTTAAGCTCATGAGCCACAGCAAGAACCAGATTTCCACTGTTTTTCGAGTCGCTAAACAGGATGTCGAAAACATCAACCGGACTATCGGTCAAATTGACCGGGAACAATTTGCCCAGTTCATCAAATTGATTCGCAGTTCGCGTCACATTTACACTTTCGGAATAGGCATCAGCTCCCTAATGGCTCAGGTTGCAGCTTATCTTTTTAACCAGGCAGGAATAATCGCCAACTTTTGCGCCAAAGATGAGCATTCTTTTATCGAAAGGTTTGTCGCCTTGGATAAAAGAGATTTGGTCTTGGCTTTATCTTTTCCTCCCTATTCAAAAGAAACAATCCACACCTTAAAATTCTGTTACCAAAGAGGCATTCGATGTCTGGCCATTTCAAATAAGGCGACCGCTCCTATCACTCGATGGTGCCATGCCTACCTCATAGTCAAGAGTGATAATTTATTCTTCACCAACTCCATTTCAGCCATTTCGATGATCTTGAATGCTCTGGCCACTGAACTGGCTTTCCTGAATAAACATCAAGTGGTAAAAAATGCCAAGCTGGTTAATAAAATTTTAAGCGAAGAATACCACTCTTAAATTCATTTCTTTCCTGAAATTGAGCTTCCTTAATATTTGTCCCCCTTCCTGATTCACGATAATTAAAAAAAAACCATTTTTTTTCATTTTTTTCCGGCAATTTTTTCCCAAGATTAAGCAGAAAATGCCTTTATGAGCAAAAATTCTTCCATAAGAATATTTGGTAAAAAGCTTGAAATTGAAAAATGTTTTTCATAGAATGAATATAATGAAATTAATCTTTCATCAACGCTGCCGAAGGGAGGTGAGAAAAAAGAGTCTATCAAAAAAAGTAAATTGTATTTTTTCTATCAAAGAATTTTAATTGAGGGAGGTTAATATGAAGGAAAAAAGGATTCAAATCTTCATCCTCTGCTTAGCACTGCTACCAGCCTTCCTGGGGGCTCAAGATACTCTCCAGACCGGAAACATAAGCGGCAAGGTTGTTGATACAGAAGGGAATCCTCTCCCCGGCGTAACTGTGACCATAATCAGCACGGCCTTAATAAAAGGAACCCAATCTGCTGTTACAACTGCAATTGGCATCTACAGGTTCACTTTCCTTCCCGTAGGCGCCTATGAGGTGAAATTTGCCTTGCAAGGATTCAAGACTCTGGTGAAGACAGAAGTCAGGGTTGCCGTCAGGAGGACAACCAACGTCAACGCAACTCTGGAGATGACGACTATTGAAGAAACAGTCACCGTCACTGGGGAAGCACCTGTCGTGGACACCAAATCCAGCACCATAGCAACAAACTTCACCTTAGAGATGCTGGAGAAGATACCGAGCGCTCGTGACCCCTGGGTGCTGATGGAGATGACGCCCGGAATAGTTATGAACAAGCAAAACATCGGGGGCAGCCAAAGCGGCCAGCAAAGCAGAGGTTACGCGCATGGGACTATTTCTAATCAAACAGTCTACAATCTGGACGGGATACAGGTCACAGATGCAGCAGCTGCAGGCGCAACGGCCATGTACTTCGATTTTGATTCTTTCGAAGAGATTGAGATCGAAACCGGTGCTCATTCAGTAGACATCCAGAGCGGTGGTGTTATTCTCAACATGATCACCAAAAGTGGAGGAAACAAGTTTAGAGGCGGAATAAGCCTCTACGGTGAAACAGAAGACCTGGAAGCCAATAATATTCCCGAAGATGATCCCGAGTATGAAGGCGTTGGATTTGGCAATCCCACAGATTACCTGTACGACTACGGAGGCGATTTCGGAGGGCCGATCCTCAAAGATAAGCTTTGGTTCTATACCGCCTTCCGCAGAACAGAAATTAACCGCTATATTATTGGTTATGAGGTAGATGGTGAACCAGGAACCGAGTACTCAGACCTAATGCATTGGACAGGTAAACTGACCTTCCAGATATCGGATAACAACAAACTCATGGGCTGGGTAAACTATGACGCTAAAGCCATGCCTCATAGGGCTGCTGGCCCAAGAAGGCCGCCCGAGACGACCTACTTCCAAGACTCGCCTTCTTGGTTTTATCACTTAGAAGACACTTGGACTGTAAACCCGAATCTCTTATTGAATTTTAAATTCGGTTTTTACAACATGTACTACCAGCTCGCTCCCCAGGATTCAGTTGATATGAATAAGCCGGGTGTTTTGATCTACTATTCTGAACCCTACCGAAGGATGTATGAGGATGCTTATTATCAATATACCTGGTACTACAGTGACAGATATGCCTTTACAGCCTACGGGGATTATTTCAAGGATGATCTCTTAGGCGGAGACCATGAGCTTAAAGTTGGCTTTGAATACCAGAAAACGCCTTTTCACACCACCCGTAAATTCCCCGGCAACCACACCTTATACTTTGATTATCCGGATAGGACAGGACCTTGGGAAGTCTGGACATTCAGGGAGATTAAGTGGTCTCAGACAAATGATATTTTCTCTGTCTATCTCCAAGATACCTTCACCTTAAAGAAATACCTGACCATAAATTTTGGCTTAAGATTTGACAGTACTCATATGCATACCAATGAAACCTCGGTTCCTGGAAGTCAATGGACTGAGTATTACACCCAAAGAACAGGTGAGCCCGTGGCTTTGCATGCTCCGGCCAAAAAGAATGTTATTTCCTGGAATACCCTATCGCCCCGCTTAGGTTTTACCTTTGATTTGTTTAACGACGGCAAAAATATCTTTAAAGCCTATTTCGCTCGGTATTCTTACCAGGTCAACTACGACCCTGCCTATAGAGTGATCGAGACCGGCTATTGGGAAGTGGATTATCGCTGGTATGATGATAACGGCGACGCTCAAGCTCAACCTAATGAATTCGGCTCCATCAGATATACAGACATAGCCGAAAAGTACGAAATTGATCCCGATTTAAAATCCCCCTACTCCGATGAATTTACGGTTGGATTTGAGAGAAGATTAACCCATAACCTGGGTCTAAGTGTCAACTTCATGTATCGAGAGAACAAGAGATTCTTCTGGACCGATAACCTTGCCCTTGATCCCAGCAGAGATTTTACTCCGGTGACAGTTCAAGACCCGGGTCCTGACGGAGAATATGGAACTTCTGATGATGGTGGGAACATCACTGTCTACAATCAGGCCGAGGAAACAGTCGGAGTGATTGATTATTACGTTACTCAACAACCAGGTTACAAGACTTCTTACAGCGGAATAGAGTTTGTTCTAACCAAAAGACATGCGGACAAATGGCAGTTAATGGCTTCGGTCACCTACGGAAAGACCAACGTCAAGCTCCCTCTCGAAGCTGTAGATGACCCGAATAACAGGGAATTCGATGACGGCGTTCCCGAATGGAACGATGCTCCTTTAATCATCAAGGTTGTTGGCAGTTGGGAACTCCCCTGGGGATTTACCTTCGGAGGTTTCTTTAATTTTCGTTCCGGACTTCCGACCCAGAGATACTTTTACCATCGTGGATTAAACCAGGGAGGAATTGATGTTGACGCTGAAAAATACGGTGAGGAGAGGTATCCAAATTTATCCATCCTTGACCTGCGTCTCAGCAAAATATTTCGCTTAGGAAAATACGGAAATGTAGAGATCATGGCAGACGTGTTCAACACCTTCAATGCTGTGACAACGCTGGATTGGGATCAAGAATCATGGAGCGGTTTTCAGGATATCTGGACCGTCTTGGCTCCGAGAATCTTAAGACTCGGACTAAGGTGGAATTTCTAATTCATAGCTAAAGTCAAGCTGAAATCGCAAAAAGGGGAACTCGTCAGAGTTCCCCTTTTTTTTCAAATGTGATATTTTTAAAGTTAGGTTCGGCTGCCTTCCGTTTAGGTCAATGTTAAAGAGCGTCTTCCCAATGTTAAGAAAAATCGTCTTTTTCTTGGGTTTCATCATCATCTACCTGTCTTCTTCGGGCTTGATTTGCGGAGGAAACGCAGCTTCCTCTTCTGGTTCTAGTGGCCTCAACCTTTTGATCATCACCATAGACACCTTAAGAGCAGACCACCTCGGTATCTATGGGTATGATAAAATAAAAACTCCTCATATTGATAACTTGGGAGAAAAAGGAGTGCTTTTCTCCCATGCCTATTGCCATGTTCCCCTCACTTTGCCTTCTCACTGCTCTTTATTCACTGGAACGCTTCCCCTATTTCACGGAGTCCGGGACAACGGCTATCGACTTCCCTCTTTTAACCTTACCCTGGCTGAAATATTCAAGAAAAAAGGCTATCAAACGGCAGCCTTTGTAGGAGCCTTTCCTTTGGATTCGCGCTTCGGCCTGGATAAAGGTTTTGAGGTTTATGACGATTTATATGGGAGCAAGAATGTGGTTCGAGACCTTTCCTTTATCGAGAGAAGAGCCGAAGACGTCAATAAAAAAGTTTTCGCTTGGCTTGATGATAATCATGATAAAAAATTCTTTATCTGGATTCATTATTTCGATCCCCATGCACCCTATGAACCTCCTCTTCTTTATAAAGATGAGTATAATGGTCGAGAGTATGACGGAGAAATCGCTTATACAGACACTGTTATCGGTGAGCTTTTAGCGAAATTCGATCAACTGAAATTATTAGAGAAGACTTTAATCATCCTCACTTCTGACCATGGTGAAGGCCTGGGCGACCATAATGAGACGACCCATGGCATCTTTGTCTATGACTCGACCTTGCGAGTTCCTCTTATTTTTTACATCCCCAAATTCCTGCCTCAAGGCCAGATTATACCGGACCAGGTTGGACTCATCGATGTGGTGCCCACGATTCTGGACCTGATGGGATTTCCCCAAAATTCAAACCTCCAGGGAAAATCGCTCAAGCCAAAAATACTCAAAGGTAAGCCTCTGGCAAATAAATACTGCTACATTGAGTCAGTGGCTGCTATGATGGACCGCAATTGGGCTCCTCTTCAAGGAATCCGAACCAAAGATTGGAAATATATTGATGCTCCTATCGCCGAGCTTTATGACCTCAATAAAGACCCTGAAGAGATAAACAATGTCATTGAAGACAATCAAAAAATTGCCCGGCGCTTGAGGAAAAAATTGCAAGATATAATCAGCCATAATTCCTCTCCTCTTTCTTCCCGCGTCCTTAAAACCGAAAGAGACAAGGAAACAATAGAAAAGCTCAGAGCCTTGGGTTATATCACTGGAAGAACCGTCAAGAGCGAGACAGAAAGGCCCGATCCTAAAACAATGATCGAAGTGGACAATCTCTTCAACGAGGCCATCATCGCCTCTGAAACAGGAAAATTAGAAATTGCCCGACAGCTTTACCAAAAAACACTTCAGAAACAGCCAAATTTTATTATTGGTTATGAATATGCTTCCTATAATTATTATAAAATGGGCAGCTTGAAGGAAGCTATAAGCTTGTTAGAAAAAGCCGTCCAATTGAATCTCACCAATCATTCCCTCTTGGCAAGGCTGGGTTTATACTACCAGGAAGCTGAAAGACTCGAAGAGTCGATAGCAATTTTGGAAGATGTCGTTCAAAAAGAAAATGATTATGCTGAAGCTTATAATTACTTGGGCGTAAGTTATTTTAAAAGCGGTCAGTTGATGAAAGCTATTGATTCCTTCAAGAAAGCCGTGTCCTTGGATAATAACTATGCTATGGCCATGAATAATCTGGGCAACTGCTATTTAGCCCAAAAAGAATATAATCTTGCTGAACAAGCATACCAAAAAGCAATCTCTGTGGACGACCGCTTAGCTTCTGCCTATAATGGCCTAGGAGTCGTTTACTACCGGCAGCATTTGGTGGAAAAAGCGCTTCTCTACTGGGAGGAATCCTTGAAGATTGACTCCCATCAGGTTGACACTCTCTATAATCTCGGCCGAGTCTACCTGAGACTGAACAGGAAACAAAAATCACTCCAATTTTTAGAATTATTTATTCAAAATGCTTCACCTCATGAATACAGTAAGGACATCGAAGAGGTTAAGGAAGTCATAAAGAGACTGAAAAAAGAACTGCAATCAACTCTTGAATAAACAGAAAGGATTACAGCTTTATTGATAATTATAGGGAAGGAGAAAAGCATAAATTGAAATGAAAAGAAAAAAAATATTTTTTCTTTTTTTAATTCTTTTTTCGACTGCTTTCGTCTCTCTTATGGCAGGAAAAGAAGAAATATCACTAAAAGAGCTTCCCGCCCGCTATAAAAAATGGCTGGAAGAGGATGTCATTTACATTATAACGCCAAAAGAACGAGAATTATTCCTTCAGCTTGAAACCGATAAGGCAAGGGATATCTTTGTGGAGGCTTTTTGGAAACAAAGAGACCCTTCGCCTGGAACACCTGAAAATGAATTCAAAGAGGAGCACTATCGAAGATTTTCCCATGCGAATGAGTATTTCGGCAGAGAGACGACAAGACCCGGATGGCAGACAGAAAGAGGAAGAATCTATATCATACTGGGCCCCCCTCTGGATATCGGGAGGTACGAGGGAGAAGGCTTTGTTTTCCCGGCCCAAATATGGAGCTACCAGGGAAATCCTGAATATGGGCTTCCCTCTCATTTTCATCTCATCTTCTATAAGAGAAGGGGCATAGGAGAGTACGTGCTCTACAGTCCCGGCCGGGACGGACCACAAAGCTTGCTCATAAACTACAAAGGAGACCCCAGCGATGTATATGCTGCCTACCTTCAGCTCAGGAAATTTGACTCCCGTTTAGCCGAGGCGTCCATCTCCCTAATCCCTGGAGAATCTACCAGCTACGGCCGCCCTTCTTTGGCTTCAGATACCCTGCTAAGTCGAGTCTACTCTGTTCCCAACAAGATGGTTGATTGGAAATATGCAGAAGCTCTCCTTAAATTCAAGGATTTGGTAGAAGTGGACTATAGTGTCAACTACATCGGCAGTGACAGCCTGGTCAGCGTTATCCAAGATGACTCTGGTCTCTTTTTTGTTCACTACTCGGTCGAGCCTGAAAAACTGTCTGTCCTTTCCTATGAAGAAAAGCACAGAGTAAATTTGGAATTAAACGGAATTGTCACTGACATTGATGGCAAGATGATTTTTCAGTATGAAAAGACTTTTCCCCTAAATTTTAACCAAGAGCAAATTAAAGATGTGGAAAAGACTTCGATCGTGATTCAGGATATGATTCCCCTTGTTGCAGGAGATTACAGGTTCAGTCTACTAATGAAGAATACGGTATCTAAAGAATTCACTTCTTTCGAGAGAAACATTTCCATTCCAGAACGCATCTCTTCTCCCAGCCTAAGCTCCCTGCTCTTAGGATATCGATTAAAAAAGGTCCCTTCCCAGCAAAATAACAATAAGCCTTTCCGGATCGGCGATTCTGAAATTGGCTGTCAAGCCCGAAGCGTGTTTCATCCCCACGAAGATTTAATCGTCTTCTTCCAAATGTATAGCCTTACCGAGGAGCTTCGAAAAAAGGGAATTGTCAAATTCACCTTGTACAGAAACGAAGAAGAATATCTTGCGAGAAGGAAAGCTATAAGAGAATTTGCTCATGACAATATTTTCGAAAAATTTCCTCTTCAAAACTTTCCTCCGGATTATTACAGCATCAAAGTTTCAATATTAGACGCCAAAAATAGAGAAATTTTATCCGACCAGAAAGGCTTTGAAGTGACTCCGCTTCCTGATTTACCTCGGCCTTGGATTATCTCCAAGGTCATGCCTGCTTCTCAAAGCATCGTCTATTCCTATATTCTTGGCAAACAATTCGCCAGAAAGGGAAAACTGGAAGAAGCGGGAAGATTATTGGAAAGAGCCTACAATCAAAATCCTCTTTCCCTAGAGTATGCCTCGAGTTATGCCGAGGTACTTTTTGATAGGGAAGAGTATCCAAAGGTCAAGAAAATACTCATTCCTTTTCTCGAAAATCCTCAAAAGGATTTTAAATTTTTGCCCCTTCTTGGCGCTTCTTATCAAGCTTTAGAAGAGTATGAAAGCGCCATAGCTTCTTATAAAAAATATCTTTCTCATTACGGAACCAACCTGAAAATCTTGAATTCTATCGGGAAATGCTACTATCAACTGGGGAATACAAAAGAAGCTCTGATAGCCTGGGAAAAATCATTGGAAATCAATCCCCATCAAGAAGAACTCAAAAGGCTTGTGGAATCACTAAAAGGTAAGCAGTGATTTTCGAGCATAAAAGAAGTCCAGGAAACGTTTATCCTCCCAAAGAACTAAAAAAGCGATTCTCTTGGCGTGAAGTTCGGGAAGGAATAGATGACCCCTTCAGCTGTTACGATTTCAAGCAAGCTGTCTTGAATTCTCTCCTTTAATATCACTGGGGGCCTAATTCAGAGTAAGTCAAGATATCGAGAAAGCTTCTTCCAAAGCACAAGAACTTTCAGGATATATAAAGTTTGAAATTTTCAGAATAATTCTTGTAATCTAAGGCCAATTGCATCCTGATAGGTTTGAAGGTTGAAGCTAAAAATATAGGAATTTCCTTTTTGGACTTGCTCCAAATCCCTCACAATTTTCCGTAATTTCCACCCACTGAAATACCAAAATAAACGCATCACACCTAAAACGACAAGGTCAGCGACTAGAAAAGCGAAACAAATCACCGGAAACTATCAAACTTTAGCTTTAAGATAGACTCGGCTCTCGAATCAGCGAAAAGAAACTACAGCAGCTCTCAGAAATACTTGCCCCACTCCTCCCACCGCTCGGCATGACACGATGGACAGAAACCTCGGGTCTTGCAGCTGAAGCACAAGAGCTGCTCTTCCCCACAGTCGGACACCGGATGCGAGCGAAACCACACATTGGGTCGCCGCCATCCAGATACCTCTCCGCCACCTCCTGCTTAACAGGACGAAAATAGCCATACTCCCGCTCAAAGCGGGTCTCATACTCCAGGATGAACTTCTCAAAACAATGGAAAAGGACTCTGTAGAAAACAGTCCTCTCCGGATGACGCTGACGGTAAATCCCTGCCATGGTAGGGATGAGGATTCAAAAAGTGGACCAACCCAAAGAAGAATGGCTCAAAGAACTCTTATACCCTAGAAAGGCTTGCCATGAGCTAGGCTCTCTTTTTGGAAATGTCAACAGAGGTTGACACTGAGGGAAAAGCTTAGACACCCAGTACCAATCTGGAAAGGGAGTGGGGTCGGATTTAAACAGCTATATCCAACTTGAGTGAAAAAAAATTTGAAAAAAATATAAATTTATTATATAAGAGAATGTTTATATAATTATAAACTTATTTTTAAATTGAACTCAAAAGAAGATCGGAACAGAAAAGCTCAAATCTTAAAAGCTCTCGCCCATCCGACTCGCCTTTACATTGTGGAAATATTACTTAAAGGAGAAAGATGCGTGAATGACCTGAGAGACCTCTTTGAGGTCTCCCAGCCCAACATATCACAACATTTAAACATACTGAAATTCTCTGGAATTGTGGAATACCGCCAGGTTGGAAATTTGCGTTGTTATTTTTTAAAGAATCCCGAAAGAATAAAAAAAATAATTCAAGATGTGAAGGAATTTGTAAATACTTGAAAGGCTTTAAGTGCTTTTTCCCTTAAGCTTTTTAAACGCTTCTAAGAAATTCAATTTTAAGGAGGTTTTATATGGCTAAAGTCGCAATCACAGTCAATGGAGCAGAACCGGTAAACGTTTTTCCCCCGTTTATTTTAGGCTCCTCTGCTGTCGCCTCAGGAGATGATTTGATCATATTTTTCTGCCCTGGAGGAGCGCCGGCTATGGTTAAAGGTGTAATTGAAAAAATGGAAGGTAAGGGTTTGCCAAATCTATTAGAACTGTACGAAGGAGTCCGAAATTTGGGTGGCAAGATATATGTCTGTGAACTCGCCTTGGATGCCAAAGATCTCAAGAAAGAGGATTTTAGAGATGGGATTGAAATAATTGGGGCTACGACATTTATTAACGAAATCAAGGATGCAACCATAACCTTTTCTTTCTAGAAATGAATAAGCTTATATTTTAAAGGAGGAAAACATGGCAACAAAAACTCTTGATACTTTAGGGCTAAAGTGCCCTCAGCCTATTCTTAAAGTAGCCACTCTGGTTCCCCAAATGAATCCAGGAGATATTCTTGAGGTTCTAGCTGACTGCGAATCATTTCCTAAAGATATCAAAGCCTGGGCTGAAAAGACAGGAAAGACTCTGCTTTTTTGTAATACTGATGCTGACGGAAAGCATACAGCCCAAATCCAATTTTAATTTTGTTCTCATACCTAAGGCTGATGCTTGAACAAAGGGGAGTGACTTAGCTCTCTTTTGAAACCAACATAAAAAGGAAAAAAGTTCATGGACACAGAATTTAAACCCAACATCATTGGTTTTCTATGCAACTGGTGTTCCTACGCCGGGGCTGATCTAGCTGGGTCAAGTAAGTTAGAAATAAAACCTTACCTTTCTGTGGTCAGAGTGATGTGTTCCAGCCGAGTCAACTCAAATCTAATATTGACCTCGTGGTGGCAGGATGCCATCCCGGAGATTGCCATTATGAGCAAGGAAATTATTATGCCCGGAGAAGATTTGCCCTGCTTAAAAAAATAACAGAAACTTTAAATCTAGAACCTGATCGACTCCAGCTCTCCTGGATATCTGCCTCAGAGGGAAAACGCTATGCCCAAGTGGTAAATAAGTTCGCTGATGAGATTGCTCGAATAGGACCCAACCCTCTCCCCCATCATCCTAAAATCTAAGGAAGGTCAAAATAGGGAAATGAAAAAACAAAATGTTCTGGTGATAGGAGCAGGAGTTGCTGGAATGGAAGCAAGCCTGTTACTGGCGAACACAGGACTTAAAGTCTATCTAGTGGAAAAAGAAGCGTTGATTGGAGGACAGACCATTAAATTCGAAGAAGTCTATCCTAATATGGAATGTGCCACCTGTATGTTGGCCCCAAAACAACAGGAAGTTCTTCAGAAAGAAAATATCGAATTATTCCTGCTCAGTGAAGTGGAAAAAATTGAGGGCTCTGCTGGAGGATTTAAGGTTAAAATTAAGAAAAAAGCTCGCTACGTCAGTTTAGTGAATTGCATCGGGTGCGCTGCTTGTTATGAACCTTGTCCGGTCAGTTTAGACAATGAATTCGAGG
>Ga0111227_1017_pt1 | contig 26602 bp, 20 predicted proteins | sample DeeMarSWOR152_54_FD_80391 | JGI IMG/M metagenome (GOLD analysis project Ga0111227, IMG submission 80391) | candidate division WOR-1 bacterium DG_54_3 | reverse complement strand
GTATCTTATTGTGCCACTTGTGACGCCGAATTCTATAAAGACAAGGATATCTTCGTGATAGGAGGTGGTAACAGCGCCATGGAAGAATCCTTGCTGCTCTTACAGTTTGTAAAATCTATCACAGTTATTCACCAATTTAACGAATTGCAGGCTGAAAAAATCACAGCGGATAAGGTTACCATGAATCCGAAGGTCAATATTATGTGGTCTCATGAACCCCGAGCATTCTACAAAAAAGAAAACAAGATGGTCGTAGAAGCAGAGAATCTCAAAACAAATAAGCGCATTAGATTAGAGCGTGATGGTATCTTTATATTTGTTGGGCTTGTTCCTAATAGTGCTTTCTTAAAAAACACTCCAATACAATTAACGGAATATGGTTATGTTATTACAGGTCCACAAATGGAAACTAATATCAGAGGCGTATATGCAGCCGGTGATATTCGAGATAAAAGACACAGACAAATTACTATAGCTGTTGGTGATGGAACCATAGCTGCCTTAGAAGTCATCCATAAAGTGTAAGTTAAATGAGTTAAGCTGGTTTTAGGAGAACGTTTTAGGATGAGTTTAGTTGCTTTACTCATAGTTGCGCTCGGCGGGGCATTGTTAACTTATGTTTTGGGGAAGGTGTCTCACAGGGTCAGAGATTCCTTTGCAGTTTTTATTTCTTTAGTCTTGGTGGTTATGGTTGCTTGTTTCTATGGCAAAACCATAGAGAAGGCTTTTTACTTTGGATTCTTTGGACTGCCGCTGGTCTTAAGAATAAATATGCTTTCCTGGTTTTTCGCTCTTGCCATAACAAGTTTAAGCACCCTTTCCATTATCTTCTCCCTGAGCTATATGAAAGACAGAGAGAGGACTAACTTTTATTATTTGATGATGCTTATTGTTAATGCAGCGATGCTTGGAATTGTTTTCTCTGGTGATTTAGTTTCATTTTTTATCTTCTGGGAAATAATGAGTTGGTCTACATTTCTACTTATAAGTTATAACCGGGGACCTGCCTTAGCTGCCGGGATGAAATATATAATTATGTCAATTATCGGCTCTATAACCATGCTTATCGGGATATTATCCTTCTATGCAAGGTATGAGACTTTGAATATCTCGGAGATTTCTACTCTTATAGCTTCTGCTCCTTCTGGATATATCTTATTTATCTTAGTTGTTTTCGGCATCGCCTTCGGAATTAAAAATGCTGTTATGCCATTGCACACCTGGTTGCCCGATTCTTACGCAGAGGCCCCATCTCCATTTACCGCCGTGCTTTCTGGCATGCTAACCCGGATGGGAATATATGGTTTTCTTCTTATTATGTATGTGATAGTGGGGGCTGCCTGCACTCTCAATTTAGGGCCAGGGATACTCAAGTTTAATTATATCCTTGCCTGGTTAGGAGCCATTACCATAGTGATCCCTACGTTCATCGCTATGCTGCAAAACGATGCCAAGCAACTTCTGGCTTGGCATGGGATTGGCCAGGGTGGATATATGATTTTAGGGATTGCCTTTGGAACGAGTCTGGGCTTGGCTGGAGGGATATTCCATACACTCAATCACGCAATATATATAGTCCTTCTTTTTATGAGTGTGGGAGCAGTCCAGTATAGGACCAACGGCGAGAGGGATTTAAATTCGCTGGGCGGTTTAATCAAGAAGATGCCCATTGCTTTTATTGGCGGTCTTTTGGGCATCTCCGGATTAATAGGTATGCCTTTAACTAATGGGTTTGTCTCCAAATGGTTGATCTATAAGACGTTAATCGTTGAGGGTTATCCTTTTTTGGCCTTTGCTGCATTGATAGGAACCTGGGGAACCATCCTGTCGGTTTATAAGTTTCTGCACAATATGTTTCTTGGACAGCTTCCTGAAAAATATAGAGACATACAGAAATCGCCTTTAAGCATGCAGTTACCTATGATAGTTTTATCGCTTGCGATTGTTCTCTTCGGTATTCTTCCCGGTATCCCCCTCAAAGTTATCAATTCAATCGGGACTTCTTTTGGTTTTGAACGGTTAAATGTAACCTTATGGGGAATTACTTCAGAGACCGGAACCTTAAATACAATAAATATTTTTTCCGCCGTGTTAGTGGCTGGTGTAATTGTCTGGATAATCTTCCGTCTGGGCGCAAAATCGGTACCGGTTCCTCAGGAGGATAGTTATGCAGCAGGTGCACATACGCCGGCGGATAAATATCATTACACTGCCGAATTCTATAACCCGTTGTATAGAATGATAAAGCCTTTCCTGAGGGACGTAATAGATGAATTTTATTACTGGATTGCGGCTTCTGTGCAAAGGCTATGTGGCAGCGTGAGGCGCATTTATACCGGAGATGTAGGTTACTATGTAATGTATATCATTTTATTCTTAGCATTTTTGATTTTCGTTCAGCTTAAGTGGAAACCATGGTAATAAAAGTAATGCAGATAATTCTGTCTCCGGTTTTGGCACTTGCGGTGGGAGTGTTCTTTTTAGGCTTAGCCCGGAAGATTATGGCAAGGATTCACTGGCGTTACGGCCCTCCTCTCATCCAGCCGGTTATTGATATGATTAGATTATTTTACCAGAAAGGCGTATCGCACGGCCGTATGTTTGACTTAGGGATAATCCTTTCTTTAGCCGGGTCTATTGTGGTGGTCTTGTTTTTGCCTTTTGGCGGAATTGCTCCTCTGAGCAGCTCAGGTGGGCTACTGGTAATTCTTTATATCATGTTACTTGCACCTTTAGGTTTAGCCTTGTCAGGTGGGCAAGGGGCTAATCCCAACATTAGTATTGGAATCTCCCGCAAATTAATTTTGAGTTTGGGCTATGAGGTGCCATTCCTTCTTGTGCTGCTCGCGGTTATGACCCATTATAAAACAATTTCAATAACGGAAGTGGTAAATGCTCAGCAAAGAGTAGGATGGGCCATTATTTCTTTTCCACTATTTTTATCAGGGCTCTCTTATTTTCTCATCTTGCCTGCGATACTCGGGTTCAGGCCGTTTGATGTAAGTTCGGCACCCCAGGAGATTTCTTCCGGCCCGATGGTAGAATACGGCGGTAAATATTTAGCCCTCGCCACTATTGAACACGCCTTTGCCCTGTTTATTAGTATCGCTCTTTTTGTAAATTTGTTTCTGGGGGGAGCGGCTAATCCAGTTATCCTTTTTGTGAAAATGCTAGTGGTATTTGTGCTTGGCCTATGCGTAAATGCTGTCTTCCCAAGGTTTAGAATCGAACAGGCAATTAAGTACTTGTGGAAGTGGCCTACACTGCTGGCTTTTTTAGGTCTGATTATGACTTTGGTCATAAGGAGTTGAGAGTTGGATAGAAACCAGATTACAAAGTGGCTTAGAGAACCCGCAAAGATGGCAAATAAGTATTCCCTGCACGCGATATATTTTTGCACCGGCTGTGGAATTATTGAGGTTCCGCCGGTTATAACCTCACGTTGGGATGCGGAGCGATTCGGGGTAATCCCTGTAGCCACGCCAAGGCAGGCAAATTTGTTTCTAATTACAGGATATGTCTCAGTAAAGACCTTAAGGGCTATTATAAGGACCTACGAACAGATGTATGAACCTAAGTACACTGTAGGTTTTGGTTCCTGCCCTGTAAATGGTGGAATGTACTGGGATTCCTATAACACCATAAAGCATCTGGATAAGTATATCCCTATAGATGGCTGGATTGCCGGCTGTATGCCAAGGCCTGAGGCAATATTTATCGCTGTAACCCACCTCTGGACGCTAATTGATAAAGAAATGGCAGACGGCTATATAAGGTATAGAAAAAATTACAAATTTTACAGAAAAAATCAAGAGATGGCTTTGGGAAAACTTGATTGGCCACCGCTGTATCCAATAGATACTGACTCTGAAGAGCTTGACGATGAATGAACTATTAAAAAAAGAAGTTGAATCGACATTCAGAGATATCCAGATAACCAATCTCGGAGACAACCGAGCGGCCGTAACCGTCAAACCCGCGCAGGTTCTGGTCGTTTTAAGGTTTCTCAAGGATAAGAGATTTGACCATCTGGCCCTGCTGTCCGCGGTTGATTGGATAGAGGAAAAAGAATTCGAACTGGTTTATATTCTTACTCGCTATATGCAAGATGCTGATGAATATGACGACCAAAGCAAGTTACATCTAATTGTAAAGACCAGGACTTCAAGGGAAAGTCCGCGATTGGAGACAGCAACGAGCATTTTCTCAAATGCGGAACCCTACGAGCGCGAGATGCACGAACTTTTCGGGATAAAATTTGAAGGTCATCCGAGATTGACCCCACTTTTTCTGGAAAGGGATTATGAAATTCCGCCTTTTAGAAAAGATTTTGACACCAGGAAATATGTCAAAGACCTTTTTGATAATATCCCCTCTATTGAGATTGAGAACAAATGAGAGAATTAGAATTATATTTCGGTCCGCAGCATCTGGGCATGGTTGGCAATTTTAGCATCACGCTCAATGTTGAGGGCGACCGGGTCTTGGAAGCCAAGGCAAATCCTGGTTACCTCCACCGAGGCTTTGAAAAATTGATGGAATACAGGACCTGGATACAGAACTTCCCGATGGTCTGTAGAATAAATGTGGTAGAACCTGATTCAATGGAAATGGTATATGCGATGGCGGTCGAAAAGCTGGCGCAGATAGAAGTTCCGGAAAGGGCCCATTTCATAAGAAGTATATATCTTGAGCTTGCCCGGGTCGGCTCGCATCTGTTTGGCTTGTGGGCTTACGCCAATATGCTCGGCTTTGATACTGTGGCTCAGTGGGCAATGTATCACCGGGACCTCATTTTAGACCTGTTTGAAGAGCTTACCGGCGGTAGAGTCTATCATATATACATTTGGCCCGGTGGTGTGAGACGTGATTTCCCATCGGGGTTTAAAGATAAAATTGTAAACACGCTACATTCTATAGGCAGCTGTGTGCCGGATTATGATGCGACGTTTTTTAATAACCGTTTATTCTATGAAAGGGCAAGGGGGATAGGCAAAATAACTCAAGTACAAGCAAAACAATGGGGGGCAACGGGACAAACCTTAAGGGCAACCGGAATGGAATTTGATATCAGAAAGGTTGAACCCTATGCCGCCTACGACAAGGTGGACTGGGATGTCCCTGTAAGAGAGGATGGCGATGCATACTCACGGATCTGGGTTATAAGAGATGAGATGATTGAAAGCGTTCATATGATATTCAAGCTGCTCGACGCTATGCCCGAAGGCCCAGTTTATAATAGAATCCCCAACCCATTTAAGTGGCAAGTGCCCAAAGGCGAGACTTACGTAAGATGTGAGTCTTCACGTGGAGAGTTGGGCCTCTACCTGGTTAGCAACGGTGGAGATAAACCTTATAGGGTACATTTCAGAACCCCTTCTTATCCTAATGGTTTGATTATCCTGGAAAAGTTACTGAAAAATGCCAGCATTGCTGATGTCGGAAATATAATGATAAGTTTATATGTGGTTGCCCCCGAGATAGACAGATGAAAGAAAAAGCAACAGATAAAAAAGGTAGTATCTTAAGCCCCTTTAAGGCAGTTAATTATTTATTCAGAAAGCCGCTTACCTTGAGATATCCTTTTGAGCGAAAAGAGCCGGCGCTTAGATATCGGGGATTTCATCTCAATGACTGGGATAAGTGTACTGGCTGTGGTAATTGCGCTGATATATGTCCAAATGAAGCAATCGAGATGGTAGAGATACCTGAATTGAAGTCAAGACCTGAGGAAGGTATAAAGAATGAAAGACCCAAACTCGACTATGGCAGATGTTGTTTTTGCGGCTTATGTGTGGACATCTGCCCTGCTGGTTCCTTGAGACTTTCCAGGGACTATTTCCATATCCACTTTGATACAAATACTTTTGCTTTTTTTCCGAAGGATGAAAAAACGGACGAAGAACATTTCCTCAGCTCCGAACAGTATTCTATTCTTAAAGCAAGTCTGGCTCACCGCAAAGAAAACTACGAAGGATTTACCTCTGACCTTGAATATTCTTTATTTGAGCCGCAGCGCGTGCCTATGCCTGAGGTTCCGCCTGAGGAAAGGAAACTATCCTTTATTGAACAGGTTATAGGTTACAGCAAAGAAGAAGCTAAAGCCGAAGCTTCCCGTTGCCTGGAATGTAGGTTATGCGAGGACGCCTGCCCGGCACATCTGAAGATTTCGGATTATATTAAGACCGTTTACGAGGACAAACCCGATGAATCTTTAAGAAAAATATTTGAGGATAACCCCATCCCTTCAATCTGCGGAAGAATATGTATGAAGCATTGCGAAGCAGCTTGCTCTTTGAGTATACAAGGAGAAGCAGTAGCTGTAAGGTGGCTGAAGAGGTTTGTTGCAGATTCTATTAAAGATTACAAAACTACTTTAGAACTCCGAGCCGCTGAACCCACAGGCAAGAAAGTTGCTGTTATAGGTGCAGGCCCGGGCGGTCTATCCATAGCTTATTTTCTTACTTTGAAGGGACACAAAGTAGTCGTGTTTGATTCCCTGCCAGGCGGTGGGGGTATGATGCGAATTGGTCCACCGCTTTACAGATTACCCCTTGAGGCCATAGACAAAGATGTAAACTACATTGCTTCTTTGGGAGTTGAATTTAGATTTAATACTACCGCTGGCAAAGACATTTTATTTGAGGATATTCTAAAAGAATATGATGCAATCTATCTTGGTATAGGAACAACTGCGAGTCGTTCCACAAAGGTCGAAAATATCGATAAAGCTCATTTGGCTCTTCCTTTTTTGCAGCAGAACAAAATCGGTTCAGGAACAAAAGTAGGCAAAGAAATAATCGTTATCGGCGGTGGAAATGTGGCTATGGACGTAGCCAGAGAGGCCCTGCGTTTGCAGCATATGCAATATCCCGGAGAAAAGGTGATAACCAAAACGGTTTCTCTGGAAGACTGGGACGAGCTGCCTGCGACCCAAGAGGAAATTGAAGATGCGAAAGCAGAAGGTATCCAGTTTAATCCTGGCTGGGGACCAAAAGAAGCTAGAGTTGAAGACGGTGAAATAAAAGGACTATTGTGCAAAAAAGTAAGATCGGTGTTTGATGAGCAGGGTAGATTCAACCCTGTCTTTATTGAAGAAAAGCAGATGTGCCTGGAGGGGGATATGATAATCGAGGCCATTGGCCAAGCTCCTGATTTTTCGTTCATACCGAAAGAGCTCCTTGAAAAACTGGAGTTTACGCCCCAGAGAAAAGTAAAGGTTGACAGAAATAGTATGACCACAATTTCCAAAGTATTTGCCGGGGGCGACATAGTAAATCTGAATTTAGATGCGGTAACAGCCATTGCCGATGCTAAAATAGCGGCAGAGGGAATTCATAAAATGCTCTGTGGGAGATAGAGAATCGCTGGTTTGAGGTAGCGATTGTGGAATGTTATGGACATAGAGGGACAAATTGTGTAAATATTACTTAATAGGATTAAAGTAATGTTGAAAATTTGCTCTTGACCCGCGTTTTGGGTGGTCAAGCGGCTACATCATAGTTGGAAACCGACGCGAATAGCAGATAACTGAAAAGATATGTCTATTTTTCTGGAAAGGTGGTTCAGAGCTTCCAGGGCATCTCGCATCGTGATTGGCCTGATATATCTGTTTGTAGCGTTCACCATACCCCTGTATCACACCTGCGGCCTTGCTGGCCTATGCCGGAAAAGCTGTAATTGTGATGATAGCTGTTATTATTCCTGCTGTAAAATCAGTTCCTGCGACCAGCCAAATATCTTCTCAAAACAGATTAACCACAAAGACAGCACTCTTTTTAATCCTAGCCTATGTATGGCATGTATGTATTCGGTCACTTCTAATGCAACGCAAGTTAACACCGCCGCCGCTGTCCTCAGGAATGAGGTTCCAGCTTTTACTCAATCGTTGCTATCCTTGGGCGTTATAAAGCAATCTGAATGGCTTTCTTCAATTTCCTCACGTGCACCTCCACTCATCTCCTCCTAAAAACCCGTGGAGAAGTATCGCTCCGTCTGAGCTGCGGACGAGCTTCCTGAGAAAACAAATATCCGGTTTTTCAGTTACTTGCTGCTTACGCACCGAAAACTTACTAACGGGACGAAATATTGCAAGGAGGTACAAATGCGAAGAATATTTATCATTCTAACACTGCTTGTTGTAGCAGTTTCTGCCAATATCGTATCTGCACAAACCGGCAGCAATGATACTGAACAGTTAAATGCCGAGATTTTACAGCTTCAGCGGCAGATTATCGAAATGGAGAAAAAACATAAGACGCAAATAGATATCCTAAAAAAGCAGATAGATGAGCTTGCTGCCGCATTAAAACAGAAAAAGCAACAGGATGAAGCTGCCTCATTACGGCAGTTAGCAAAGGCCGAAGCCGGGCAGCAAATCATCGCTGAAGAAAAGCCCGAAGAAACAGTCTTCGAAGCCGGCGGCCTCGCACTTCAGGCCTTAAATCCGGAGATAAGTGTCACCGGAGATTTCCTCTTCTCTACCAGACAGGATACAACAAGCGACGAGAGTAGCGATTTTGATTTTAGAACCTTGGGCATCCATATTGAATCATGGCTGGACCCTTACACCCGCTTTAAAGCCGCAATACCGGTAACCGAGAGCGATGCCAAACTTGGCGAGGGCTATGTAACTTTATACAACATCGCAAGCGACCTGAATTTGACATTAGGTAAGTTCCGTCAGCAGTTCGGCGTCGTGAATCGATGGCACAAGCATGGCCTGGACCAGGTAGATTTCCCGCTGACGCTTCGAAAGATTTTTGGTGAAGGCGGCTTGAATCAAACTGGATTGTCGCTGGATTGGCTGATGCTGCCTATTGGCCAGGCCTCACAGCAACTGACTTTTCAGGTTACCGACGGTTCAAACAGTCGGCTGTTCGGCCAGAACACCCGCAACAGACCCAGTATTCTTGCCCACTATAAAAACTATCGAGACCTTTCAAAAGATACTTATATGGAATGGGGCCTTACGGGGCTGATTGGCTGGAATGATGAATGGGATATTTACGTCGATACTACCCAAAACAGTAGCCAGGAAACTTTTGTCCTGGGTGCCGACCTTTCCATTTTGTGGGAGCCAACTGAAAAAATGCGTTACCGAAACCTTGAATGGCGAAGCGAAGCATACTGGCTGAACAAACGGCTCTTAGCTCCAGACGCCTCAGGCGATGATAATATTAACGCATGGGGACTTTACAGCTATCTCCAAAGCAAAATCTCTCGAACAATAGATGTTGGTATGAGGGGCGACTTTTATGTCCCTGACACCAAAAGCTACGCTAACATCTCTGATTCCTTATCTTTATCACCCCTGGCGGTAACAGGTGACAATCCATACCTCTGGCAAATCAGCCCATACATCACCTGGTGGCAGAGTCCGTTTGTTAAATTTCGAGCAGAGTATGATTACAGCAATGGAAAGAGAATAGAAAACCCGGAACACACCATCTGGCTGCAATGTGTATTCAGTGCAGGACCGCACAAGCATGAACGTTATTGATAGAAAGGAGCGGAATTACTATGAAAAAGATAGTATTGATATTAGGACTGATTTTAGTTTTCTTAACAACAAATGCACACGCCGAAAAGCATTTGAACGTCGTAACAACATTGTCTGATTATGCTTTTTTCGCTAAATATATAGGTGGCGACCGCCTTTCAGTCAAACCTATCGTCCGAGGCGACCAGGACGCACATTTTATTCGGCCCAAGCCCTCATTTGCTACTGCCTTGCGAAGTGCCGATGTTCTTATTGCTACAGGACTGGATTTGGAACTATGGCTGCAAACTGTTATAGATAATTCCGGCAATGGCAGAATCCGAAGCGGCCAACCCGGCTATGTCTCTACAGCTACGGGAATCAACCTGCTTGAAAAGCCAAAGATCATATCAAGAGCCGAAGGTGGCGTCCATATTTATGGAAACCCCCATATCACCTGCAGTCCTATCAATATGAAAGTTGTTGCTCGAAACATAGCAACCGGATTAATCAAAAACGACCCTGAGGCCAGAGATATATACCTGCAAAATCTAAATAAACTACATCGCCAAATCGACGAGCGGCTATTTGGCTCGAAGCTTGTCGAAATGCTCGGTGGTGATACCCTATGCACTCTTGCCGAGCAGAACAAACTAATAACTTTTTTGCAGGAACACGAATTTGAAGGAAAACCATTGCTCGAATACCTGGGTGGCTGGATGAAGCAGATGATGCCCCTGAGGGGCGTCCCAATCGTCACCTATCACAAAAACTGGATTTATTTTGTTAAGCTCTTCGGCCTGGAAGAAGCTGGAACAGTCGAACCTAAGCCGGGCATACCACCCTCGCCAAAACATGTGGCTAATTTAATTAAGCTTATCAGAGACAGAAATATTGGCATCATCTTCGCTGCAAACTACTTTGATGAACAAAAGATAAAAACAGTAGCCGCCAGAACAGATGCTGAAGCTGTCATTGTCCCTTTATATGTTGGCGGAGTAGCAGGCGTTGATGATTATTTCGAGCTTGTTGATTGTTGGGTTGATGGCCTTCTAAAAGCAGCAAAAAACAAAAACCTGCTAAAAAAGCACTAATTTGTGGAAGCAAACATTATGACTGCAGAAATGATAAGATTCTTTTCAGTGCAGGTAGCCCTATTAGCTGTGGTATTAATCTTACATACCTACATAGGGCTGCACATAATCAGGCGAACATTAATATTTTCAGACCTTGTGCTTGACCAGTTGGCTGCCTTTGGTGCCCTTGTTGCGATAGCTCTCGGAATAGAGTACGGCACGCCACAATCGTATTTGTCCTCGATGGTGGTAGTGATTTTTGGTGCCCTGCTATTGGCCCTGATAAAGCCGAAAACCCGAGCTATACCCCGTGAGGCAATTATAGGCATTATGTATGCACTTGCCTTAGTTGCTTCCCTTTTAGTGGCAGATAAGCTGCGGGGCGGCCAGGCTTATGTAACCAAAACCCTCGCAGGGTCGATGTTGTGGGTTACTTGGCCTTTGGTCTGCGTAACTGCTGCTACCTATATTGTGTTGCTGATTTTTCATTATAAGTTTCGTCGAAACTTTATTGACCTCGCAGAGAATCCCCGGAGGGTAAAGAACGAAAAATTCTGGGATTTTCTGCTCTTTACTACTCAGGGTATCATCACCATTTTGATTGTCCCTATCGCAGGGGTCCTGTTGGCTTACGCATTCTTGATGATTCCCGCCGCTATTGCTGCAATGTTTACTAAAAAATGGGCAGCCGCTGTCATAATCGGCTGGACCGCCGGCTTTATGGCCTGTCTAATCGGCCTTTGCTCGTCATATTTCTTTAATCTGCCGTATGGCCCCAGTCTGGTTCTATGGTTGGGAATGTTTTTTATTTGTGCCATTGTTATTCGCTGTTTGCTCGGTCGAAAAAAACTTTCTTACCAGAAAGGTCTTTAGGGATGTCACAATTGATTCAAATTCTTGGTTTACCTTTCCTATCTTGTATGATAATGGGTTTCATCTTAGGATACCTGGGTATACATGTGCTCAAAAGGGAGGTTATATTTATTGATATTGCGCTCGCACAGGTCGCAGCTGTTGGTGCTATCGTAGCTCATCTGGTTTTCCACGCCCATCACGACTCGTTGCTTTCTTACCTATGTTCATTGGCAGCCGTTTTTTCCGTGGCAGCTTTTTATGCCCTCCTTCGAACAACCATAGTGCAAATCTCACTGGAGGCGATTATAGGTATTTCTTATGCTATCGCTGCCGCTGCCGCTTTATTTCTGGTTGGAGTTGCACCAGGCGGTCATCTGCACATCCAGCAAATACTATCCGGCAGTCTCCTCTGGACAAGCTGGCGAGACGTTACTTTAGCTTTGTTGCTTTTTTCTGTAGTAGGTCTTTCGCTTTATCTTATTCGAAAGCCATTGACTGATATATCAAATAATTACCAGAGGACCCTCAATAAAAGTTCCAGGGAAGTGTTTTGGGATTTCCTCTTCTATTTACTTCTCGGTACTGTTATTACATTTTCTGTTCAAACAGCTGGCATTGTCGTCGTATTTGCCTATCTTATAATTCCAGCCACAATATCAGCTATTTTCTCTTCACGTCTCGGCCTGCAGTTGATTATTATCTGGATAGCAGCCATACTGGCATCGATAATGGGTTTACTATTTGCGTATTACCTCGATTTTTCAATTGGACCTGCTATTGCGTTGTTTTTGGGCGGTGAACTGATAATAGTTGCACTTATTAATAAATTCCGGCAAGTTAGTTGCACCTTAGGATAAGGAGGAGATTTGAATGTTGTTTCTAAGATGCTTTGGTAAAATATTGTAAGCTACAGGAGCATTGCAATTTTGGATAACGGCCTTTACATTGCAATATTTTACCTACTCAGACCAGTAAAGATTCGTGTGGGCAAACGGGGAAAGTTCCATTTCAAAGAGGGGACTTATTTCTACGTGGGAAGTGCTCAAAGGAATCTATCGGCTAGGCTCAAACGCCACAGCAATAAGAAAAAACCTCTAAAATGGCATATTGACTACCTCTCTGCGAGAGCGAGGATGCTTGGGGCTATTACAATTCCTGGCTCACGTAAAAACGAATGTAAATTAGCCAAAGAGCTGGGCAAAATGTTTGAATTGCCTATACCGGGTTTTGGTGCTTCGGACTGCCAATGCAAAGGTCATCTGTTTTATGCACCTGAGGATAGACCAAAGTAAACTTGCGATGGATAGGCGAAGACACAGAATGCACAGCAAAATTCCTTAATTTCGTGCTTCATCGCCACCCGGATAGTATCAGGACCGAAGTGGACAACAACGGTTCGCTGATGTAGTCAACTTGCTCCGAGGAACTGAGCGTAATGGCTTTCGGATAACATGGTGGTTATGGAATAAAATGATAAACAACGTCTTCGTTTAGTAAAAGTGGTTCTCATCCCGTTCCCAACTCAATCCACCAAGATGGGCCTCCCAGCTCACAATACGAGAAAACATTATCTACGGTGGAGTTCAAACAGAACGGATGTAGCACTTTAGCTGAAAAGGCCAGATTTAACATCTGTGGATTGTGAAATCGCAAGGCTTATGTTGCCTACTCTACAACCATCTACCCGCGAGATAACTTTTTTGTAGTTCCTTGCCATAACATACGGATTTTACGTTTTTATGAGGCTTTTCAAATTAAAAAATCCCTCTTTGGAATATCTAATCTTCTGTCAACCTGCATTTGTTTGAACCGATGTCTAAAGTATGAATCAATAAGAGGAAAGAACCCACTAATCACAAACTTGGTAATTTGTTCGCTTCTCGCAAGAAATGTGAAACTTTGAGGTTTATTGCTTTGTCTCCAATTTGTCTCCAGACATGAGCGAACCAGTACCAAACAGTTAAAACCAAGCCGTGATAACCGGCCAAAAACGCATGTTCAAAAAATTCTTCAGGGAAAATAGGATTATATAACCTATTTTTTTAAAAATTTTCTGAAAAAGATGAATTTTTGGTTAAAAATGTGATGTCTTTTTACTCATCATGCTAAAAATTCTTGAACATGGAGACAAAATGGAGTCAGGGATTTATTAAAAACTCTGACATTTTGCAGCCAAAGGGTCTGTGTGTTAATATATTGGCAAGAATTTCAGGAAATGGATTTTCAATTTGAGGGCAAAGGATGAATTACTACGCTTCCAAAAAGTCAAAACTTTTGAAAGATTTTGATACGACAGTAGATCTTATGCGAGATTACCTTGTTAGGCGTTATGGGGAAGAATTAGCTGAAAGACTATACAGAGAGACTCGACAGGAGTATGAAAAGATAATCCCGGAAATACCGTATATTCAGGGTTTTCGTGCTCGTGCTCTCAATTCATTTCTCCTTATTGTTGCCCAAGAGCTGGCTGTTTACAGAGTTATGAAAGAGCATACTGAAACTCTGGGAGAAATATGGGAAATATGTCATGAAACAATCAAGCGAAGAATGGCAAAGTTTTCCAAGATCAAACGCTGGTTGCTGAAATACTTGATGTATTCAGGTTTTTTGAAAAAACGAGTGAAAAGACGGGTAGAGAAGGGAGAACAATTAAAGTTTGGAGATTTTGAAGTAAGATATTTAATAGGTAATGGGAAAGAATTTGATTGGGGTGTGGATTACGTTTCATGTGGACATTATAGTTTTCTTAAAGCTCAAGGAGCGGAAGAATTTGCACCATACGTTTGTTTGTCAGACATAGCTTTGGGGGATGCACTCGGTTGGGGACTGACCAGAACACAGACAATAGCTGATGGATGTGAATCGTGCGACTTCAGGTTTAAGAAAGGAAGCAAAACCAGGATTTCTTCCAAGACTCCGGAAGTCCAGGCAACTATTGAGAAAATACTGAAATTACAAGGTGAAAAAAATGAACGCTCATAGGTGGGTGTGAATCAAGCGAGAAAGAACGGTAAGATAGGAGCAAATCAGTACCATTTTGGAGACATGAGATAAGCCACTTAAGTTATCTGCTTCATAAGACTATGTATCAAAGGTGGTTATACGAGATGGTGGTTTTGTGTCACCCAGATTATATAACCTATCGACTTTCATTTCGTATAATAATCACAAACCAATAAATATCAATTAGTTGTAATTATTGACTGCTGACGCCTCATTAGAAATTACAACCATTTCTACAACTAATTCGGGATTATCTGAAAAATAAAAACAACTTTTTAGGAGGCAGGACTATGAAAACTTTAAAGAGAAAAACACGGTCAGACAAATTTCCACTTACATTTCATCCAACGGGACAATACTGTAAAAAGATCAAAGGAAAAATTTATTACTTTGGCTCTAACAAGAAAGAGGCGCTTCAAAGATATCTGGACCAAGCAACATATTTGCACGGATGTCAAAACAATCTAAGACAAAAACCAAAAGGTAATAATATGACGCTAAAACAGGTCTGCGATATTTATTTGAAGTATCAGTATTCAAAGCTTCAGGCTAATGACCTTACTGCAAGACACCACAACGACCAAATTGATAGTCTGAATAAATTAATGGCTTTTATAGGTCAAAATCGAAGAATCAAGAGCATCTCAACTCTAGATTTACAGAACTACAAAAGAAAGCTTCAGAAAAGTTATGGCTCGGTCTACAGAATGAATCTGCATATAAGTATCATGAAGACCATGTTTCACTGGGCCAGGAAGAATGAGATTCTTAATAATATTCCAAACATTGATGCCGTTTCACGAGTAGAAGCTTAGTTCTTATCATCTTAAACCTGATATTAGTTTCTTCATTATACCTCATAAGATCCGGTCTCTTTATGGTACTATTAATCTGGATAGGATTGCACTCGAAAATGTACTCGATCTGTGGATAATTCAACAGATCAGTTACCATTTGTCGGTCCTGAAAGCAGATGCAGGCAGACCTGCTTTATTCATCAGGTTCGGTTGGGCAATGTTGTCCCAGGCGAATCGGACCGCCACCGGGGCGGAAACCTCATCTGACCAGACTTCGACCTTATCGCTAACAATGCGAACCTGGGCCGGTCGGAACAATTTGTCGCTTCCAGCGATCTCGAACCAGTCCGGAGTCTTTCCGTCGCGTGTTGTCAAGCCTGGGCCTACATGATCAAATGTTATTTCAATCTTGTCGCCCTTAACCGCCATGGATCTATATAGCGGCCCACTGTAGACGAGATTGCCCCGGCCGTAGTTCTTGGCCAGCGCCCACAAAGCAAGGCGATCACCCACATCACGCTTGTTACGAGGATGAATATCCTCGATGTTTCCGATATCATTGATCACCACCATTCCCGTGTTGGGTATTCCCAGTGCGGCGGTCTGTGCTTCCCAAATAGCCGGAAGGGCGTCAGATCCGTAATGCCGGTACGGTGCAAGCTGAACATAATAAAATGACAGATCACTCTGGCCGAAGACCGCACGCCAACCGCCAATGAGAGCTTTCATTTTATCGTAGTACAACATACCTTCGCCTATATTGGATTCGCCTTGGTACCAGATGGCACCACGGTGTGTAAGTGGAACGATTGGGAATATACGACTGTTGTAAAGGCATGTCGGCTCGGTGGGATGCCCTTCAGAATAAAGTGAGTGACGAGGCCACTCCGGTTGCAGAGGAATAGTTTTACCTATTTTCAAAGCTTTACGAGCTTCGTTAATCCATTTTTCGATCTCAAGCATTTTTACCGGCAGATTTTCCCGATAATTTTTATGGGCTTGGTCGATATGACGGACAATATTGACAAGGGCGTCGACCTGTTCGAAGCCTTCTCTCGGTATCCAAGGTTCTATTCTTGTGCCACCCCAGGCGGCTTGAATCAGACCAACCGGAACGGATAGTTCCTCGTGTAGGTGTTTGCCAAAGAAATATCCGATTGCCGTGAAATCGCCGACTGTTTGGGGGGAGCAGACCAGCCATTTATTATCAATATCCCTGACTGCCCAGGCACAAGGGCGAGAGTTGATCTTCAACAGGCGAATTTGAGGGAAATTCGCAGCGGCGACAGCTTTGGCACCAGTCTCTGCGCTGTTGAGATTCCATTCCATATTAGACTGGCCTGAACAAATCCAGATCTCACCGACGAGTATATCGCTAATCACAACGGTGTTGGTGGCTTCGATTCGCAATTGTGCTGACTCGGAGGAAGCTTCAAACGCCGGCAGTTCTACGTCCCACCGGCCTTCTGATCCGGCTGTCGTTTTCTTTGTTATGCCTTTGAAATCCACTGTGACCGATTCGTATGGTTCGGCCCACCCCCAGACAGAGATTGGTTTCCCCTGTTGAAGAACCATGTGATCAGAGAAGACGTTAGGCATGGTAACGGCGGCATTACCAAAAGATGCAACATAGCATATGAGAGTCAACACAAATAGGACTTTACTGTTCATTGTCTAACCTCCATAAGAAAGAAACACAACATGCTTTTTTGTCTATCTTTAACCAGCCACGTGAGCTGCCCGTCATCCACATTGCCCCCATAATAAATGCATACAACCAGTGCGATTTTGCCTCTCTGTTTATGTACAAACCTCAGCTCTTGCTCCTAAAAAGTAAATATAATATTGCCTTTACGTCCTTTTTTGTTTCATCCAGAAAGGTACGCTGATAAACCAGCCTATAGTGCCCATCAGAAGCCATGTTTTATTTGTCGAAAATTCTATCCGCCCGAAAAAATACAACAGGGTCGACACCGTCAAAATCCCAAGAGATAAAATGGATATGCCAAACAGTATCTTTTTCATTCTTTAACACCTTCAATCAAGCCAACAGGTTTTTGCATCAATTTGCTCAATACCACATAAATCACCGCGGCTATGAACCATCCAGGCAGTGCCAGAAAGAAAACCTGGACCTTGAAAAACAAATTCAGGAAAAGACACGCTATCAACGCAATTATCCATGCCAAAAAGGGCGGCAAATAGAATGATATGCTTGCCTTTTCCGCATAGAATTCCACCATCCCCATGCGTTTCATAAGATAGTGGTCGATTAAAATTACTGCTCCCATCGGCATTAAAATTAGCCCATATAGAGCAGCTACAGCTAAAAACTTGTTACAAAGTCCTGGAAAGATTCCTATAAAGCTGGCGATTAAGCCGGCTGCTAATGTCACCCTGAAACGAGACCACTTGGGTCGAAGGCTCTGAAAAGCAAGGCCCGCACGGTAAATAACTGGATTGGCAGTTGTCCAGCCCGCTACTAGCACGAGAATTACACCGGCAACTCCGGCAATGTCGGAAGCTATAGGGCCAGGTGATATTCCTGTATTTGAAGGGTCTTTGCTAAGCTGTAGTGCATAAAACAGGCCGCAGGCAATCCAGGCAATATAATGACCCAGATACATACCCGTTGCGGAGGCAAAGCCGTAAGTTGCCTTTTTTGCATATCTAAAAAGGGTAAGGTCACCCATACCAAGGTGCCAGGAGATATTGCCGAACCACGAAAAGAATATCACATGCCAAATTGTAAATTTTGCGTGACCGGGTTCAGGTGGTCCGCCTTTCCAGACTACTGTCTGGGCCTTTTCCCAGAAATCCGCTGGTGTATGAATCCCTAATTGTACCATGGCCGCTATGCCCATAAGGATAAACATAAAAATCATCCACGGTGCGGAAATAACCGCAAAACGAGCAACCGCATCATAACCTTTTGCTGCGATATAAGAAATAACCGCTCCAACTGCGAATACGATTATTACAAGCCAAACGCTGTTCGGACCCATTGCTGTCAGTTCCGGCATCTTAATATTAAAAGGCACACAAACGGCGGTGGCGGAAACATAAATCATTGCCGCTCCAATAAAACACCATAAAATTCCGTTTGCAAGATTATAGGTATCAACTAGTCTTGTACCGCCTATCTTTTCGATTTGGTAGTAAAGTGTCAGTCTCTTTTTTACAGCAATCGGCGCGGTGACAAATGTCCAGCTCAAAACCGCAAGGGTATTTCCTATCAGCAGACCCACAAGAACATCAAATGCCCCTACGCCGCTTGCTACAAACAGCGAGCCGATTAAAAGTTCTGTCGCAGCGACATGCTCACTTGAAAAAATTCCAAGAAAGCTTCTTAGAGACTTGGTTTTATCTTCCGGTACCGGCTGACGCTCATATTCGAGTACCGCCTCTGGTTGTTTTTCCGGCTTCTCCATAGTCTTTTCCCTTATTAACAGTTCATCTTGCTTTCGACCAGTTTTCCATCTTTTTCAGAAGCTCTTTTGCCTGCTCCTCACTGTCAACATTGGTACAGATAAATAAACCTTTCGCTGAAAGCTCTGAAAGAAGCGGTTCTATTTCTTCCGGCTTCGCCAGCAGATATAGTCTTTTGCCTGCTTGCTGAATCTTCTTGTACTTAGGGATATACTGTGGCGACAGTGTTGGGGGACAGCCTGTGCCGGGCGTCCATTCAATATTATCTATCTGCTCAACTCCCAGTAAAGTATGAAGGTGATTATTCATAGCATCCGGCCCATCCAGATGATAGGTACAGTACTCGCACCAACCGCCTTCCTTCTCGATTTCCGGAACGAAAAACTCCTTGAAAGATGCTGGTGATATAACGGTGGAGAAATCGCAGGCCACCTGGTCGTGTCGACCCGGCGCCCACAAACTCATCCACGCCAAAATATCACCGTTATCGTTGGCCTTAACAGTCTTCTGATACATTTCTTCGTGAAACTTAACCCAGGTATCCCCAAGGACACTGATTGCTTTCTTAACCTGTTCTGGATTATCTATCAGGTCCATACAGAGCTTGTCCATTCCACGCATTAGCGAAAGCAGATCGCCTGCGGAACCAACTTCTGGGGTGCCAACAAAATACTTTCCATCACTGCGCTCAAGCAAATAGTCCGTAATTGAGAAAATTTGCTGCCAGTATTTGTCCGTTTTCGGCTCAAGTTTCCATTCCCATCCCTCCCAGTTCTCAATTACCGGCGGATACCACACGCTGGTCTTTTTGAATACTGGATTACTGCCGTAGAAAGCAGCCATAGCCATCGCTCCCCAGTTCACGTATGTTGCCGGTATCGCCTCTCCGCCAAAATATGTATTTTCAAACCAGGTTATCATCCGCTTGTAGTTTTCCTCGGGGTCTGTCCACCATTTCCTAATGGACTCAGTGTCATCATCTGAAAACTTCTCCAGATCTTCCAGCCAGGGTCCCCATTGCAATTCAGGAAACGGTGGCATTCTGGAGGTTTTTCTCGATGCATATACAGCTACGCAGCATCTGTCGATAATCTCATTATTCCAAAAGGCCAGAAATCTTTTTTTTGCTTGTTCCCAATCGGACTTGTAATACATAATTTGTCTCCTTTAAGACCTGTTCAAAGTAGCTGGCACTCCACAATTTCGAATCATAAGTTTTCCATCTTTTAAGATGAGATTTCTCATTTAATCTGAGCTTAGATATACTGCCAGGATTTATCTCATTAAAGTATCGAATCTACCTCGAAGAAGCAACTATCCTGAGTGTGTTTTTGTAAGTTTTTCTTCTACAGCGGCTAAAAACTAGAAAAATTGTCTTTGATAATCAGTAATTTCTAAAATCTTCATCCAGCCATCACCCTCAATTAGCTCAGCCCTCGGGCGTCACGCTGCCAGCCAAAGTCCAGAGACCGTCTATGTTAAAAGTTCGATGCCATTTGAGCTTCCACAACTGTTTAAGTTCTACCTTCCTGACAGAGCAATCCAGAAAAAGGTTGTTTACCGCTCCATTGTGTTGGTTGATACAGAAACGGTCCGTTTAATTACCCATGGTTCCATTCATATGGCCATCATAATAATGGGGGTGTATCTTTCTCCAACGGAAGGCCTCCTGTCCACCAGTAATCTAGAAATGCGGTATATGATTTGCTGCTTTGATATTGGGGATTTTTCCCGTCTGCTTTATATTTACCAGCCGTAAAAATCAACCGCCTGCAGTGATTATCCTGCAACGACATCTTTTTAGCGTACTCAGAACTCCACTACGCAAATATCCTCGGTTCTGGCTGCTCGGTAGAAAGCTGTTATTGGTGCCGAACCTGGCTTGTCTGTTACCACCAGTGCCAGGGTCTGTCTACACCTCCAAAACGCCATTCCATCTCATTGAAAGGCCGCCAATCCACGTGACAATCTGCGAAGCCGATATTACCACCGGCTGCTTCCTTGTCAGTTTTCAAATGACTGGAAGTATCATAGTATCCGGTGACTTGCCCGCCGGCGCCACCCACCAGTACCATAGCGAAATTGCCATTGGGATATTCCGGGGGATGAAAATTTACTTTATCACTCATAGTAATGTCTGTTACAAGCTCAGCGTCAGCAGGATATCTGATATTTAGTGTCCTGGGCCACTGCTTATTGCCGGTCCCGAGAATTGGGTCTCTGCCCTGGGCAGTATCCAGGATGAATAAATAACCCAGAACACGGTAAGCAGCCCATGTCTGCGGCGTAGGGGGTGGGGGCGGATGGTGATAGTCCCAATAAAGCTGGCGCCTTACCTTCTGTGGCATGTTAGAAGGGCAATAAAAAACGCTCGGGGCCGGTATGTCCGGCTGGTCCTGGCTGGTAGCTCCATTGCCCTCCAGACCTATATTTTTCAGTAGTTGATTCACTGTGGTCCTTTGCAAATCCCAGAGCCAGAATCCACCCCCGACACGTGGCAGCTTGCTGTCATTTTCGCTGGCGTACGCCGTCAAGGCAACTGTATGCTGGCGTATATTGCTGGCGCATACCGACTTGTTTGCCATCTCGCGGACCTTGGTCAGGGCAGGCAATAACATCGCCGCCAACAACACTATAATTGAGATTACTACTAAAAGCTCTATTAACGTAAAACCTCTCTGCTTGCTCATAATAACACGTCCCTTTGCCTTAAAAGTTACTGTTTATACCTTGTTTTTTATCCATTTTACCACAAAACCAGTTACAATGCAAACAGTAAATTTCTGCTTTTCAGACTTTGCTGTTAAGATGCGCAAAACTGCCTCCCTGCTCGCCAATTTTGCATTTTTGCACGCTATTTTTTATTCCTTTCGCCGAAAATCTACATATACCTTAATTCGAGTTTTTATTGTGACATTAAAAACGGCATATAACCACATTCCCCTCTGGAGCACTCCAAAATTTAGTCTTAATTGATATTTGCAGTCAACTACCTGGGGTGCTTAAAACACAATTTCCTGTGTGTATTGCGCTTCGATATTTTCAAAAAATAGGCCCTGGAACTGTCCCTGCCTTAGCTCCGGTAACGTCACCTCTATTTGATACTGTGTATCCGGCTTTAGCGAAGAGATATCTGCATAACTACCGATGTATGTCCTTTCTACTGCTTGAGGGTAAACGGCGTTGTAGGCCTTTTTAACTTCTATCGGCTGGCCGTTTATTTTCATATTAACGTCCATTTTGTCGTTTTGCTCGGCAATGCACACAAAAAGCAAAAGCCGCCAGGAGCCAAGCCACGGAGCAAGCAAATCATCTTCGGTGTATGGAATTGGCCATTTTTCTTTTCGCTGCTGCAATTGTTTGAAAATGCGAGCAGGAATCTCAAATGTCCCTTTGAACGTGCCGCCGGTAAAATTCGGGTCGTAGCTGCCAATCTGCTGACACTGGCCAAAATAAGTCCCGGCAAAGCGTATTTTGGCAGAAACGACATCGCCATTTTGTGTAAAGTCGACCTTGTTGCCGTTGACGCTGACGGTTTCTACTTTTTGGTTTTTGGGGACAAGGACAAGCAAATCTGCCCCGCTGCCGATTTCACCGCTGACACCGGTCAATTCCAGGCGGTTGCTTTTGATGGTTGCCTTGCCGGGACAATTAAAAAGTATCAGCTCGGTAATGACTTTCGGTGCCGCGTTGATTTCCAGCACTACTGTCTGAGCGCCGCCCATCGGCAGAGCAACTTTATCACCATAATTCCATATAGCTTTGCTTGTATGTCCGATGAGCTTGCCTGGCTGCGGGTACAACTCTTCAAGTACGAAGTTTTTGCCGGTCTTTAGACCAATGGATTTGTCAAGAGTAAATTCGGCATTTAGCTTCCTGTAGTTGGGATTAAACAGGAATACAAAACCACGATTATTAACAATAGCTGAACTGCCATCGACCCTTCCCACCATTGGCTGGCCAATGATAGGCCTTATATGATACATATACTCGATGTTTTTGTCAGTCCAGTTGAGCCAGTGGCGGAACCACTTTTTGTCCTGCTCAGGGAAATTCTTAAATTCGTCCATGTCGCGGGCGGGAATCATATCCACAACATGATTAAAAGGGGCTGTTGCGATTGACGAGATAAGCGAGTATTTCCAGGCCAGATAGTCCCAGTCCCGTGGGCGGAACCTGTCTCTCCTGTATACACCTTTTGCATCAACACGGTGGGTTTGATGGGTGATAAATCCGGGCATAACTTCCGGCGGACAAAATTGTTCCATACGATACCACCAGGCAGTGAAACGCTGCCGGTTAGCCGAGATGCGGTCGGTGTGCAGGTCAGGAAACGCCACGAAGCTTCCCGGCTGCTCATCGGAGGCGGTAGGGTGCGGGTATGAGCCGGCCAACCACGTCCAGGGGCCGAACCAGTGATATGACTGCCGGCCGTCGATTACAATATCCGGAATTTGCTTACGCAAATTCTCCAGAATCCGCCGACAGCCATACCATTGAGCGTATTTGCTACTGGCATTATCATAACCGAGCCACCAGTAATCAAAAGAATAGCCGCCGGCGCCGGTTCGCTTGTGAAAGGCGACCAGCTTTTCAACCAGCCAATCCTGAAAACTCCGTACCCCCGTATCGGCCCCTAAATACCCACCGACCTTATCGCCCGCCCATTTTGTCCATTCAGGGTTTTGCATAAAGCCCAGTGATGGATAAACATAAGCCATAAATCTAATATCTTTGGCTTTTGCGTAGTCGAGCATTTCCTGAAGGCACGCCGGCACCGCGTCTTTTTCCGGCTGCCATTGGTCTTTACGAATCTTCTGGCCAAGACCCAGCCACAAGATGTTTTCCCATCCCCAGGCATCGGTGTTGTCCTTAATGCTGGATAGTTTACTATTGCCCGGCGTGTAAAGCAGATACTCACAACCCAAATCCGCTGCCTGGTCGATTATACGCTTATACTCCTCGACACCCTTGGCCGTACCAACATCGATTTGGTAATCGTTTTCACACCATGGCACGTGAACCCTCAAGCTCTTTTTAGGATGAATCAATACAAAGGCACGCACACATTGCGTGATGGCATCTATCTCTGCCATATCCAGCATAGGGCCATCGGCTCCGAATTTTTCCGGCTGGCACACATACTTCCATTCCGGAAGCGCTCGTGCTGGAAAACAAGTGCCGCTGAGTTCATAGGTTCCGATGCAGGCCCGGTCCGAAGCAAAATGCCCATATTCTGATTTCCAATCCATATCTGGCCTATAGACCATTGAGATTTCTTGTTCTTCCAGCTTCCACCTCATAAACGGATTCTGGATAACCAAAAAGATGCCATATCGGGGTTTATTTGATTTTGCAGCGTCTTCATCGGCCAATCGAAGTAGCGCACCATAAGAGCCGCCCCGAAGGCGATGTTCGTTGAAGATTTGATTAGCCAACCCGGCCCGAAAGACTTCTACTTCATTCACGCGATAATCAGCACCATCGGCCCGGGACAAAAATAACTGCTTGCTGATAAACCGCCAGCCCGGCTTTAGCTCGTAAACGGCCTTTACGAGATATGGCGCCGCTTCGAAATTATAGCTAAGTTGGTACGGCTGGTCTTTTACAACTGCCGCCGAAAGCGTTTCGCTATCAATTTTCTGCTCATCAACCGTAATTGAAAAATTATCATTTGTAAACCGCACGGTCTTATCCAGAGCAATGTCGTAACTACTTACCAGACCTCGGCTGTTAAATTCTGCTTTGATTTTTTCGTTCTGCAAATACAAACTGTCGTTTGATTGAGCTGCCTCCGCAAGCAAACCTGCACCCCAAAAAAGCTCAAACACTAAAAACACTCTTGTTATCCATTGTGAGTTCATAATGCTTCCTTTCGTTTATTCACCACTTAACTTTCCCTGAAAAGGCACAATTAATCTAATGTAGAATCATCCATTTAAGCTTTCATGTAAAACTGTTTACTGGAATTACCCATATAGTATTGTATATCTTTGCTCAGCTACGCCGCTAAGTCTCATTTTCAATAGAGTATCAAATCTGTCCCGCCAATCAAGGAATAATCAAGCGAGTTCTTGTGAAGTATTTCAGCTTTTTCTTGTCTGCATCACCTTGGCGAAGATGAAAAAGAGTGTTATTGAGAGGGAATTTTTGGATGAATTTTTATGAGGGCAATGTTTTTAACGGCCTGCGAATGCAGAGGTTACGTTTTTTTGGCATCTAAAGAAACTTAGCATCCTATAATTATTTTAATGTTTACCCTTGACAGTGAAACGGCCGATTTGATATAAAAGAGAATAAGTCTGTGGATTTCTATTGCGTAACCGTGCACAGTTTTTATGGGTTTTTGTAAGATTAGTGAGCGGGAAGTGGATGCCTGCTTGCGAGACTTATCTTTGCAAGCTTAAGCTTCGCAGGAGCGGTAAATTTGTTTAGGATTTTGGAGGAGCATCTTGTGGAGGGGCAGTTTGTATTTGTAATAAGGAGAAAACGGGGGAAGAGAGGACTTTGTAGCTTTTTATGTTTCGCAAGGGGGAAATTCTCATTTCAATTGGCCGTCCTAACCGGGCTTTCAAAGAAAGGAGGTATAATCGGGGCATAAGTTAAGGCAACGTAAGATATTAGGATTTATATTTTTCCTGCTTTGTTGCCGGCAGGAGTTGTTCGAGACAGGCAGATTTTTTATAAGTATGGTATTTTATGAATGTCTGTGGAGGGCAACTTAGAGCTGCCTGCCCGTGTGGGCAGGAGATTTTGATTTGTAGGTAAAATATGGTTATTGGATTTTGAGTTAGGAGGATTGTTATGTGTAAGAAATTTGCTTATTTAATGGTTTTTGTCCTATTGCTGGCTACCAGCGGGGTGGTGCAGGCGGCAGAGCTAACGTTTACCGATGATTTTAGCCCGGACTACGACTATCTTGCTAACGGCACCGCTGGCACCGGCTGGGATGGATTACTTGGCCAGGGTCCGTATGAAACTGCAAACGCTATCCAGGCTATTAGCGGCGAGCTGTATCTTGAGTCTGAGGATTCGTGGTGGAATGGGCCTTTTCTGTCGTGTAACCCGGGCGACCCAAATGCCCTTAGACTCGGCCCATTTCTCTATAAAGTAGTCTCTGGTGATTTTACCGCTGAGGTAACAATTACTAACAATTACGGACATTGACGTGAATGATATCGATGGAACCGCGGTGTTCAACGACTGCGGTGGTCTAATGGCCAGAGTTGCCGACCTTGCTGCAGCTGGCGACTGTGAGGACTGGGTTCAGAATACTATAATGCCGGCATGGGATGTTGGCAATAAATGGGACAACGTCGATGCCGGTTGGCGGACGGAAATGGGCATCGTCTGGAACGGGCCATGGAACTACAACAATAAGCTTCGGCTCAAGCGAGTAGGCAATACTTTCAGCTTTTACATGTACCAAACGACCCCGTATCCCGGCTGGGTACAGCTTGGAGGTTCTCCCTATATACGTGATGATATGGCAGGCCCGGTGCAGGTCGGGATTTGGCAGGGTATGTATGCCACCGACCCGGGCTGGGTGACGTTTGATGATTTCTCACTGACTTACACGGTCTACGAGAAGGCAAGAACACCCAGTCCCTCTGACGAAGAGACAAGCGTGTTAATCGGGACAAGCCTTAGCTGGGTGCCCGGCGATTTGGTGCAGGCGAGCAACGGCCACGAGGTGTACATCGGCACCGACGAAACTGCAGTAACCGATGCTAACAGGGTCAGCCATCCAGGCGTTGACCTGTATATTGTCAGCACGCCCAGTGTCAGTCCCGGGCCTTTTGAGACCTACACTACCTATTACTGGCGGGTCGATGAGGTCAATGAGCCGACCAGATGGCCAAGTGATGTCTGGAGCTTTACGACCGGCGGCTCGATAGCGGCAAACCCGGTTCCGTGGGATGGACATCCAAATGTGTCAGAGGACACGACCGAGGTTTCGT